>JAEEGH010002639.1_pt1 | contig 48191 bp, 37 predicted proteins | sample 9134181 | NCBI WGS metagenome assembly JAEEGH01 (sample SAMN16246544, study PRJNA631951) | gut metagenome | biome: gut microbiome; feature: rumen; material: DP-attached | host: Bos | place: Iran: Karaj | collected 2018-10
CTCAGCACGGTGTCCACACGTGTCTCTATGGTCTTGGTGGCCAGTTTCAGATGGGCGCTGGCCTCGTCGGGGTTTTCGAAATTAATGTTAGGGGCCACAAAGCCGCCGTGCATCATCAGTATGCTGTATACGGCCTCGCTGGCGCCGGCCATCCAGCACTCGTGACCCGTCATGCTCTTGGTCGAGCTTATCCAGGCGCGGTGCCCCTCGAAGAGGCGTCCGAGGGCCTTGGCCTCGTAGAGGTCGCCCTGGGGCGTACTGGTGGCGTGGGCGTTTACGTAGTCTATGCCGTCCACCGTCAGGCCTGCGTCCTGCAGTGCACGGTGCATGGCCAATGCGCTGCCGTCGTCGCTAGCCTGCGAGATGCCGCCGCCATTGCTGCTGAAGCCGTATCCTGACACTTCGGCTAGTATCCGTGCGCCGCGTTTGACGGCGTGGTCGTAGTCTTCAAGCACCAGTGCTGCAGCGCCGCCGCTGGGTATGAGTCCGTCGCGGTCGCGGTCGAAGGGGCGCGAAGCCTTTGTAGGCTCGTTCATGCGCTTGCTGAAAGCACCCAGCGCGTCGAACGAGGCCATGCTGTATAGGTTCGTCTCCTGTGCGCCGCCGCAGAGCACCATGTCTTGGAGCCCTTGGCGGATGAACATGGCGCCCAGCCCTATCGAGTGGCTGCCGCTGGCGCAGGCTGCGCTCACGCTGAAGTTTATACCCCTCAGGTGGAAGATGGTGCTGAGGTTCATGTTCACCGTTGAGTTCATGCTCTGGAATATCCAGCCACTGCCCAGCAGGGCCGAGTCGCGCTTCTCGAGCATCAGCGTGTGGCTCTCCACGACGGCCTTGGCCGATGAGTCGTTGCCCATCAGCACACCTACTTCGTTTGCCATCAGGTAGTCGTCGTCCACACCCGCCATCTGGAATGCCTCGCGGGCGGCCATGAATGCATATTCAGCCTCTTCGCTCATGCCGGCACGCATGCGGCGGTCAAGCAGGCCTTTCAGCACGGGTTTTTGCACGATGCCCGTCAGCGTCGACTGGTAGCCGTAGTCCTTGCGCTCGGGTTCCACCCCGATGCCGCAGCGGCCTTCATATAACGACTGGCGCACCTCATCGACATTAGTCCCGAGACACGACCAGATACCTATTCCCGTAATAACAACTCTTCTCATGTGTATAATCCTCCGTTGATGTTCACCACCTCGCCGGTGATGTAGGCGGCCTCCTTCGAGGCGAGGAAGCCGACCAGTGCGGCCACCTCCTCAGGTTTCCCGAAACGGCCTGCCGGTATCAGCTTCTTCAGCTCGCCTTCATCAAGGTCTTTTGTCATATCCGTGGCCACGAAGCCCGGCGCCACAGCGTTCACCGTTACTTTCCTCGGTGCCACCTCCTGTGCCAGCGCTTTGGTGGCTCCTATCACGGCGGCCTTTGCTGCGCTGTAGTTCGTCTGGCCCGGCATACCCTTGATGCCGCTAAGCGACACTACGTTGACGATGCGGCCGTAGCGGTGCGTCATCATGCCCTTCACCACGCGGCGCGTGAGATAGAAGAAACCGTTGAGGGTGGTGTCGAGCACCGAGTGCCACTGCTCGTCGGTCATAAAGACCATGATGTTGTCCTGCCGTATGCCGGCGTTGTTCACCAGCACCGATATGTAGTCGTCGGCGTGCTGCGCCTCCCACTGTTCCATGGCGGCATCAATGGCTTTCGGGTCGGCAGTGTCGAAGGGCAGCAGCTCACAGTGCCCGCCGGCAGCCTCGATGGCCGCCTTGGTCTCTTCCGCGGCTGCGGTGTTGCTCTTGTAGTTTATTACCACAGGCATCCCGTCGGCCGCCAGCCTCATAGCCACAGCCTTTCCGATGCCGCGCGATGCTCCTGTTATCAAAGCGTACTCCATTGTTCTTTGTTCTTTTTTCTCCCGCTTCGCGAAATCATTGAAATCTTAGAAATCTGGATTTGCCTTGATTTCCCAAGATTTGCTGTTCTGAAAAACATGGAAATCTTTTTTGTGTAAACTGTATTTCCAAGATTTCCGCCGTAGGCGGGGAGTGTATTATCCTCTCAGCATTTGTTCAACGTTGGCTATTTCCTCGTAGAACGGCGTGTCGTCGACGAAGGCCGGCACTATGGCGTTCACCTTGTCGTACATGGCCCGTGTGGCGGGAGCCAGATTGTCGGCCTTCTTCAGTATGTCCGTGGCTTGGCGAAGGGCAATCATGTGAATGGCCATCACCTGGTAGGCGTTGTCTATAACCCGCTTGCAGAGCAGCGCGCTGTTGGTGCCCATGCTCACTATATCCTGGTTGTCGTTGTTGTTGGGTATGGTGTGCACATAGTTGGGCATCGACAGGGTCTGGCACTCGGCAGTGGTGCTCGTGGCCGTAAACTGGCAGGCCTGCATACCGTAGTTCAACCCCAGGGTTCCCATATTGAGGAACGGCGGCAGTATGCCGTTGATGCGGTCGTGGAACAGGTAGTTCATCTGCCGCTCCGCAGTCTGCGCCAGTCGTGTGACGGCTATCTTCACCTTGTCGGCCTCCAGCGATATGTAGTCGCCATGGAAGTTGCCTCCGTGGAAGACATTCTTGGCCACGGGGTCCACGATGGGGTTGTCGCAGGCCGAGTTGTACTCGTTCTCTATCACCTCGCGGCTGTTCATCAGCGTGTCGTACACCGGCCCTAGTATCTGGGGCGTGCAGCGCAGCGAGTAGTAGGCCTGCACCTTGTGCTCAAAGTAGCTCTTGCCTTTCTGCTCCTCGCTGTAGAGGTGGTGCTCGCGCTTGGTGAGGCATTGGCTGCCCTTGGCCAGTTCGCGCATACGGCGGGCGGCGTACTGCTGTCCACGTTGACGGCGCACGCCGTTAAGCTCCTCGGCCATCCAGTCGTCATAGCTTGCTGCCACCTCGTTCATCCACACCGCCGCCAGCAGGCTCAACTCCAGCAGTCGCTCAGCATAGTGCTGGTTCACGGCCGAGATGCCCGTCATCACCGACGTGCCGTTGGTGATGCTGAGTCCTTCTCGGATGTATATCTTAAGCGGCTCCAGTCCGCATTCTTTCATCACGTCGCTGCTTGCGCGCCATTCGCCTTTGTAATGCACCTTGCCCTCTCCGATGAGCGTCAGCGCTATGTGCGCCAGCTGCACCAGGTCGCCGCTTGCGCCCACGCTGCCGTGCTGCGGTATGTAGGGGTAGATGCCGCGGTTGATGAACTCCGTGAGAAGTTTCACAACGCTCACATGCACGCCGCTGCGTGCCTGCAGCAGGTTGGTGGTACGTGCTATCATGGCGGCTTTCACATACAGGTCGTCCAGCGGTTCGCCGGCGCCCGTCGAGTGGCTGCGGATGATGTTGTACTGCAGGTCGCTCAGGTAGCGGTCATCCACGCGCCATTGTGCCATGGGGCCGAAGCCTGTGTTTATGCCGTATATGACTTTCTCGGAAGCAAAGCTTTTCAGGAACTCGTGGCAGGCCTCCACGTCGCGCAGGTCGTTGTCGCTGATGCGCATCTCGGCTCCGCCAAAGAGTATTTTCTCGATGTCACCGTAACTGACGGTCTTCATATCTTTTTATATTACAGTAAAATAATACACACGCGCAATATAGTGCGCGTGTGCAAATATAATAAATAATTTTGATACTCCGGAAAATTATTTACCTTTCGCCGTCGTGTCCTCCACTTTGGGCTTGGGCTTCGGCTTGGGCATCTTGATGTCGCTCAGGCTGTGGTTGCGGTGTATGCGTATGAAGTCCACGTTGCCGCTGATGCCGGGGCAGCGTCCGGTCTCTGTGTATTGCCACAGCGTGAAGCGTGTGGTGGGATAGCCACGGTAGTTGGCAATGAAGATGTGGTACTTGGCGTATTTCTTGCCGCTGAAGTGCACCTTATACACCTTCTCGCTGGTGTATATCACGGGCTTCACACCGTATTCCTGCTCCATGAGTTCCAGCAGCTTGTCCACGCGCTGCATGTAGAGCCTTCCTGAGTGGTGTCCTTCGATGTCGAGCACCGGAGCCAGGTCCTGCTCTTTCTTCTTTATCATCTTGCGCATGTTGGCCATCTGCTGGTAGGCCGTTGTCTTGCTGCTGTACACGTGGTAGCTGCCCACCAGCAGCCCAGCCTTCTTGGCCTTGCTGATGTTGGTCTTGTAGTAGGCATCCTGTATCGAGGTGCCCTCGGTGGCGCGCACATACACGAACTGTATCGTCGAGTCCTTGGCCACCTTCGTCCAGTTGATGTTGCCTTGGAACTTGGACACATCGATGCCGCGTGTACGTATCTGGGCCTGGGCACCACAAGCTAACAGGCACAGTATCAGCAGCAGAAGCCTACAGTTGAATCTCATCTCCGCTGGCGTTAAAGAAGTGATACTCAAACAGGCTGTACTGCTCCGAGCTCTTCATGGTGAGTCTCACATGGTGGCGCCACATCCACTTCATGCGCATGCTCTTCAGACCGCCTTTGGTGAGGTAAGCGTGAATGTATGGGTGCATGACGATGGTGAAGCGGCTCTCGTTGAGCGAGGTGCGCAGGTATTTGAGGTTCGACTCTATCTCGTCCACCACCACGAGGCTTTGCTTGATGTGGCCTGTGCCGCCGCACATGGGGCACTTCTCCTGCACGTCCACTTCCATCACGGGGCGTACCCTCTGGCGCGTTATCTGCATCAGGCCGAACTTGCTCAGCGGCAGTATGGTGTGGCGTGCTTTGTCGGGCTTCATGGCCTCCGTCATCACATCGAAGAGCTTCTTGCGGTTCTCGGCCTTGTCCATGTCGATGAAGTCGATGATCACTATGCCGCCCATGTCGCGCAGACGCAGCTGGCGGGCAATCTCTATGCCGCTCTCTATGTTCACCTGCAGCGCCGTGTCCTCCTGGCCGCTGCCGGCCTTGATGTGGTTGCCGCTGTTGACGTCTATGACGTGCATGGCCTCGGTATGCTCCACATAGAGGTATACTCCTGAGCGTATGGTCACTATGCGGCCGAAGGCTCGCCGTATGTCGCGCTGCACGCCGAACTGCTCGAAGATGGGGGTCTCCAGCTTGTACTGCTTCACGATGTCCTCTTTGCCGGGTGTCATCGTGGCCACGAACTTGCGCACCTCGGCGTATAGGTCGGCGTCGTCGACCTGTATGGAGTTGAAGTCGTCGGTGAGCACGTCGCGCAGCAGTGCCGTCGTGGTGTCGAGCTCGGCGTGCACCTTGCAGGGGGCGGAGACGCGCTTCAGCTTCTCTGTCATGTCGGCCCAGCTGGCCATCAGCTGCCGCAGGTCGGCGTCCAGTTCGGCCACACTCTTGCCCTCGGCCACAGTGCGCACTATCACGCCGAAGTTCTGCGGCCTAATGCTCTGCATCAGGCGCCGCAGGCGGTTGCGCTCCTCCGAGCCTTTGATCTTCTGCGATATCGATATCTTGTTGCTGAAAGGCGTCAGCACCAGGTAGTGGCCGGCGAGGCTTATGTCGCCCGTCACCTTGGGCCCTTTGGTCGAGATGGGCTCCTTGGTTACCTGCACCAGTATCGGCTGCCCCACCTTCAGTATGTTGTCGAAGTTGCCCACCTTCTCCAGTATGGGCTCTATCTTGAAGTTGGCCAGTGTCGCGGCGCCTTTGTCGCCGTTCATGGCCAGCTTGAGGTATTTATCCACCGAGTTGTACGTAGGCCCCAGGTCGAGGTAGTGCATGAAGCCCTCCTTGTCGCCCCCCACGTCTATGAAGGCGGCGTTGAGGCCTTGCATTATCTTGCGCACCTTGCCGAAGTAGATGTCGCCCACGGCATACTGGCCGCTGGGCTGCTCTTTGTGCAGCTCCACCAGCTTCTTGTCCTCGAGCAGCGCTATCTGTACGCCTTCGGGGGTGCGCGATATTATTAAATCTTTTTCCAAATTGTCGTCGTTCTGTTGGTTATGTTATAACATAAAACAAATTACACACCATCCATTCGCAGGGTGGTCTGTAATTTGTTTTAGAAGTTCTTGAAGAAACGTTTACAGTGTGGTTACCGCATGTTACACGTCAACTTGTTGCCTGTAACCCGTAACCTATAACCTGTAACCCTTATTTCTTCTTATGTCTGTTCTTGCGCAGGCGTTTTTTACGCTTGTGCGTAGACATTTTGTGGCGTTTGTGCTTCTTTCCGTTAGGCATTGTGACTTCTCTTTAATGTTATTTCACTTTCTTTTTCACATCCTGCATGAAAGTCTTGGCGGGCTTGAAAGCGGGGATGTTGTGAGCCGGGATGATGATGGTGGTGTTCTTGCTGATGTTGCGGCCAGTCTTCTCAGCGCGTTTCTTCACGATGAAGCTGCCGAAGCCACGCAGGTACACGTTCTCGCCCTCGGAAAGGCTCTCTTTGATGACGGTCATAAACTCTTCGACGGTGGCCTGGATGGCGACTTTCTCGATACCGGTTTTCTGAGCTATTTCAGCTACGATTTCTGCCTTTGTCATTTTGTTTGATGATTTTTTTTTGTTATTACTTTTTTGGTTTTCAACTCAAATTGGAGTGCAAAAGTACTACTTTTTTTTAATACCGAGCCTTTTTTTCTAAACTTTTTCTCTTTTTAACATTTCGCGGTATTGTATGGCATTGATTAACAATGCTGTATGTGTTATGTCTATTTTTCTCTCCTCAGTCGTGTTGCGGGGGTAAAAGTGGCCTTGCGGGATGCCTAACGGCTAATTTTTAGCTCTTTATTCCTCCTTTTTCCTGGCCATCATGAAGACGGCATAGAAGAGCGTGAGGGCTGCCAGCGAGCATACCGCCACGACGGTCCAGCCAAGATTGAGGGGAGCATCCGGGTCGATGTCAAGCACACCGCGTGCCACAAGCCAGTACAGCACCACCACGATGGCGTTGTTCACGAAATGGGCCAGCATGTTGGGGAGCAGCGACCCGCCATATACATATAGGTATCCCAGTACCGCCCCCATGGCGAAGCGCGGCATGAAAGCGAAGACCTCGCCGTGCGCGAGGCTGAAGATGAGGGCGGTGATCCATATCGCCGCGTGGGGGCTCTTCAGCCACCGCTGCAGCAGGTTCTGGATGCCGGCGCGGAAGAAGACCTCCTCGCAGACGGCAGGCAGCAGCGCCACCACCACCAGGTTGGCCATCAGGCCTCCGACGCTGGTTGTGCCGAGCATATTGTTCATGATGCCCTCTGTCTGATTCTGCAGTTGGCGCATCATCTCGCCCACGCGCCCCATCTCCCAGCTGTCGTTCCAAGTCGTCAGCCAGTCGTAGAGCGGTGTGAAAAGCAGCATCACTGCCACGCCTGCCAGTCCGTAATACCACTTGCGGCCGCTGAAATCCAGCCGGTAGTATTCGCGCTGCTGTCCGCGATAGTAGATCAGCGTCATCAGTGCCACGGGCACCAGGAAGGTGAGTATCTGCGTGATGGTTTCGATCCACATGAGGGCGGAACGCGACGTGATGTCGACACCGGCAATGGCAAGCACAGCACTGGGGGTGCTGGCAATAAGAAGCATGCCGAGCGTCATCGCCAGCATGACAAGCAACTGAAGAAGTGGGTGGGTGCTTTTTTTCATAATTTTGTGACCCCGGCGGGATTCAAACCCACGACTTTCGGAACCGGAATCCGACGTTCTATTCAGCTGAACTACGGGGCCGTCGTTGTATGCAACCTTATAATAACTATGGTATATGATATATTATTGTGTGGCCCCGAAAATATTTTTTCCTGTCGTACCACCGGCTCCTCTGCGTATCCGGTCCGACCCCCCTCCGACAAAAAACCGTTAAACAACCGGTGAACAGTCGGAGCGGAGTCGGAGGGGCTCCGGTGCGGATACATATTTATGCGGAATGCCACAGGCATTCCTAGTGGAGGGGCACCGGAGCGGCGCCGGTGTTCCGGTGGCTCCCATTGGGGGGGGGCTGAGGGCCTTTTGAAGGCCTTTTGAAGGCCTTTTGAAGACCTATGGAAGGGGGGTGGTTGGAAGGGGTGGGAGAAGAAGGGTGAAAATGGCGACAAGAGTTAAAAAATGTTAAAAATACACCCCTCATGAGCCTTTTTGATGCTTTTTTGAGTTTATATATATGTGATAGAAGAGGTGCCACATAGCGAAGTCGAGGAGCGTTTCCGGCAGCTGCTGGAGCGCCACAAGCGTATGATACGCAGGCTGTGCGTGTTGTACTCGGACGGCGACGAGCAGCTGTGCCGCGACCTGATACAGGAGGCGGTGGCCGGTATGTGGCTGAACTTCAGCGTGAGGCAGGCCCGCATGTGGAGCGGTGCGCAGGGGGCGTGGGTCTACTGGCAGACGCGCCATTTTATCTTTAACGCCATGCGCGACTGGCACCTACGCGAGAGGAGAGCCGGTTGTGGCGGAGAGAAGGCAAAGGAAGAGGGACATGTGGCCGAGGAAAATCTCGTCGACGAGCTTGCCGCCGACCTGCAGGGGCGTGAGCGGCAGCTGCTGGAGCTGCTGCGGCAGGGCTACCGCTACGAGGAGATTGCCGCGAAGATGGGAGTGAGCCTCGCTACCGTGAAGCGCGTGCGTGCCAGCATGGTGGAGGCTATGAGGAGGAGGGCAGAGGAACTGGGGATGATGTAGGGTAAAGGTTACAGGTTACGGGTTACGGGTTAATGTTTTTTTAGGAGGGAAGGAGATAAGGAGGGGAGGAGATAAGACAAATGCTTTTGAGGGGTTATAGGTTACGGGTTACAGGTTACGGGTTACAGGTTACGGGTTAGTGGTTACGGGTTAGAGGTTACGGGTTACAGGTTACGGGTTACAGGTTAAGGGTTAGTGGTTAATGGTTAATGGTTAATGGTTAATGGTTAGGGGTTAAGGGTTAGGGGCTAATGGTTAGGGGTTACGGATGAAGGATAAAACATATAAATGAAAGATATGAAGAAAGACAAAAAAAGAAGGGTTGATGTGCTGCGCGAGGTGGAGTCGATGCACCGCCGCGCCGCTGCCGTGGACGCCTCGTCCGTGGTGGGCGACATGCGCTGGTACGCCGAAGCACGGCGGAGTGAAAGGATGGTGCGCGGCGCAATCTCTGTGGCCGCATGTGTGGCAGTATTTGTTGTGACTCTGGCGGCACTGCCTGATAGGGGATACTACTACATGATTGGTGACAAGGCTGCCGAGCCGCAGGCCGTGTGTGACGACATTCATGTGATGCTGAATATGTAATGAAACGCTGGCTGCTGATAACAGGATTTGTTGCCCTGGTGTGTGCAGGGGTTGCTGTGACGGTGAAATACTGTCACAGTATCCTGCACGGTGACGATGTTAGCGAAACCTACCGCAAATATGAGAACGAGCCGGGGATAGAAGCCACCTTCGTAAGGGGCTTTCTTGTTTCAGACAGCATAAGGGTGGATATAACACTGTTGCGGGCCATGGACACCGCCAGCTGGATAAAACTGTATGGCGATTATAATCTCGTGGGGAAGCATCTGGAGGACTTCCCTGAATGGCACAGGCATTTGTTGCTTTATGGCGACGGCGTGGGATGCAGTTCGTTTCCTGCAGGTCATCCGGAGTTGAGTGTGGACTCTGCCACGACTGACGTAGAGACTGCCATTACATATACGAAATACCGCATGGTGATGGTGTGCCACACAAATACTTTGGCGGAAGGAAATGAAATAATGAGATACCAGTTTAAAGACTATTTTAAAGACAAATAAAAAAAACAGCTATGAAAAAGACATTTAAAAGTGTTGCCATGATGGCATTGTTAGTTGGTCTTTCTGCAGGATGCCAGAAGGAGATTGAGGCCCCTAAGCAAGAAGGATATGTTGCTAATCCAACGTTTGCTAACGAAGTGAAGCAAACAGTACATTATTCTATTAATGATGTTTGCCAAAGCATCACTATTACAGGAGAGGCAGAATGGCATATGTTCCTGTATTCTATGTTGGATTTGGCTGAACAAGGGTACACTGTGCGTATTTATTCTAATGGCAATGAGACACAGTGTGGCCTCTCCAAGGAGGTTGTTACGTATACCACTGCCGATAAGGATGATGCGGAGGCATGGTGTAATACAATGCATAGTAACGGCTATAGTGTTTCTATGGTTTATGATAGTGTGAACAATGTTTTTGTGTGTACAGCGGAACGAAAGGGATAACAAATAATACCATATTATGAAAAAGACTATTACCTTTATGCTGCTTGTTTTTGCAGCAGTCATCGCATGGGCGCAGTCGCCGCCGGTGACGCCAACCCACCAGTGCGACATTGTCATAACCGGGGACTTCGACTCGGAGTGCATCTATGACTACAAAGACGAAATCACCGACGAATATCCTAACCTGATGGTTGCCTGCAAGGGCTCAACGGTGACTTACACGGCTTATGCCAATATGGGCACTGTTACACCCACGGGCTATATCTGGGAGATTTACGGCGACGTGACACATACGGTGTCAGGCAACAGTGTCACCGTGGAATGGGGAAACGACGAGTGGGGCTATGTGGTAGCCACGGCGTATGATGCCGGAGGCGACACATGCACAGGGTCGAGCCGAGTGAAGCTGATAGATACTCCCGTCGTGGGAGCCACCACGGTGCCTAACTACACGGTAATGCCAACCGGCGACAAAGTGATACGTGTCTGTGAAGGCGGTACGGTGGAGTTTGTTGACAACTCGACAGCGGGTAGCAGCGACATAGCGGGCTATTTTTGGAGCACAGGCTCAATTCAGTCGTCGACGCCAAACTTCACGCTGGAGAACGTTATATATGGTGCAAGTATCACACACCGCGTGTACAACAATTGCGGGTGCTATGACGAGGAGGTGTACTATATAGAAGTTGTGAGTGGGGCAGACCTGGAGATTGACTGCTACGGCACGGTCTGCAAGGACGCCATGGTCACCTACAAAGCCATTAGACCTCTCTGCACAGACTACCAATGGTATGTGTATGGCGGCACCATCATCCGAGGACAGGGGACGGCAACGCCGACGGTGATGTGGGACAACCCTACGGACGGCTACGGCGTGATAGGTCTTGACGGATACCAATGCGGTGAGACCGTATGTCCAAGGCTGATGAGCCGCAAGGTGCCTGTCATACATGGAGACATTGATATCAATGGCTCTACTGACGTGTGCCTTGGCGATGCCGTGTTGTATTCGCTGCCATTGTTCGGCTCTACCGAGTATCTGTGGGAGGTGACCCCGCTTACGGGCGTGGATACCAGTATGAAGACCCACTCCAACGAGACGCGCTTTGTGTTCAACCAGGAGGGCACTTACACTCTGAGGTGTCGCTACCGCTGCGACTTTCTCGACTGTGGCCCGTACAATGCCAAGGAGCTGACAATAACTGTGAAACCCGACTTGACCATTATAGGCGAAGACCGGATATGCATCTCCAATGCCTGCAGCCTGCAGGTCATGCCTGTTGTCAGCGCCACATGGACGGCCTATGATCTTGCCAACAGCAATGCGGTGGTGGCCACCGGCAGTGGCAGTGCCTTCTCGCACACCTTCAGTCACAAGGGGCGTTACCTCATCACGGCGGCGCACCCTGACTATTGCACTGAGGCCACCTTTGTGCTAGAAGTGAAGGACACGCCTCCGGCACCCACGGTGACAGACCTTGACCCACACAACCGCCACACGGCGTGCCTCAACGGCGGCATTGCCCTCGACGGCACACCGTCAGAACCCAACTATAACCTTGTATGGCACCCTGCCTGCACGACGGCTACGCCGCAGTATTACAACGGCGACAGTGTCACCATAATGTACCAGAACGAAGTGTGCGATGTGTATGTGTACAACTACGACCGCGTATTGCAATGCCAGTCGTCCAACTATTATATACACCAAGTGTCGGAGTTTGTGCCTTTGCCGCTTAACATAGACGACACCATCACCGTTTGCCCTGGCACCATTATAGTATGGGGTGACGACAAGGTTCCCAATCAGAGCGGTGAAGGAATGCTCTACGAGTGGAGCATACAGGATAACAAACAGTACTGCGCGTCGGTGCAAGGCTCACATTTCATGAACAGTGTGACACTGGCTGTGAATGTGATATCGACGCCGACCACCTTCTACGTAAAACTGCGGCGCACCTACTGCGGCATACATTTGGACAGCTATATATACATCATTGTTAACAACGGGTCGCAGACGCCGGCCACAATAACCGGACCCAACGAGGTGTGCGTACATGAGGATGCCACCTACACGGGCAGCGGCAATGATTCCAACACATATCGTTGGTTTATAGAAAGCTCCCAATACACGGGGACATCAGCCACACACTCGTTCCATCGCGAGGGGCAGCGAAGTGTAGTGCTGTACAGCAGTCCATACGATTATTGTACCGACACCAACTACATGGCGAAAGCGACGAAGAACGTCGTTGTCAATCCGCTGCCAATGGTTCAGAAGCTGGAGTACAACTCGACGACACACATGATATGTGTGGTGCCGCCGCTGAGCACGACGGACTACACCTTCGAATGGTATCACCAGACGACATACGGCTCCGGACCGAGTCCAATATACGGGGAGACAGGGAACTCCATACTGCCGGGAACAGGCCCGGATGCCGTAGGTACATATTCATGTGTTGTGACCAATATTGCCACGGGTTGTTCCAAGGCTGTCAGCATGTTCTATACACCGAGCAATGAGTTGGGCCAGGAGTGTAGTGCTCTGGCAATCACCGGCACCTACAACTATTGCACGCATACACTCACCGTGTCGACGAGGGATGACCTTAACAACATACAATGGACTGTCACCGGCGGGCCGAAAGAAATCGTTGAACAGTATGCGCCGCACAACTACATGGCTGATATAAGGCTCGACGATATTGGAATATACACTATCAATGCTTCAACGTCGTGGAATATGGACTGCTACAGCGGAGAATACACGAAGACGGTGGACTTCATACCGGACTTTACCTTTATACCGGAATGCGACAGGATCCGCATTGTTAACAACTCGCGCTATATCGGCTCCGGGCAGACGGTAGTATATATAAATGTGACAAGTCCTTGCGGCAACCAGACAGAACTTATCCAGATGCCTGTGTCAGCATCATCATACACCTATATACCAACCCATCCTTATCCGAACAGCTTATGCCTCTATACCTTCCAGTTGGTGGGTTACGGCTCTAACGGCAACATTTCTCCAGGATGCCAGCTTGGAACTGCTTTTATTGGCGACCCGCCCACGCAATTCGGACTTGGCGATGTGTCGATACACTCGGCGAACATATATGAACACAAAACATGCAATAACACCCCCATCAGACTGAGAGCCCAAGTCGGTATGTTTGGACCAGTAAGATCTACTGAATGGAATTTTGGTGACGGCAGCTCATTCCATACTGATGGCAATCATATTGACCATACATTTGCGTCACCACTTTTATACACCGTCACTGTTGCCGCCACCAATAATCTTGGGTGTGTAAAGAATGCGTCGTTCGAAATAACATCGTCAAACAATACCTTGAATGGCGGTGATTTAAATAATATAGGAAATATAGTATGCCCCTACAGTACCCCCCAAGACATTTTGTTTGATTTGCATTACTCAGACAATCAATACACTTGGTGGCGACTAAAAGACCAGACGCACGTTTCCGGTGAAAACCCATATTCAGTTTACCAGCCAGATGACTACTTTGTGTATGTCATCAACGAAAACTACTGCCAGAAAGAAGCCACCACCTTTGTGCAATTCCTAAACGCACCGACAGCATCAATCTATGCCGACAACTTCAACTGCTGCGCAGGCGACAGCATCACTCTCTATGGCGAGCAGGGACCACCGGATAACACATTGTCATATAGTTGGACCATCACGGGGCCTGGCAGTTTCTCGCAGACGTCAACGGAGCCAAACTTCACCTTCACGGCACCGGATGCCACCGGCAATTATAGCGTATCTCTCACGGTGTCAAACACCAACTGCTCGTCCACGGCAACGGATACAATCGTCGTTAACGCCAAGCCTGCCGCACCGACGCTGACCTTCAGCGGCAGCCCCTGCATCAGCGATGCTCCGGTAACCATAGCGGCCACAGGTTTCACGGGCGAGATGCACTGGAGCAACGGCGGCACTGGAGCGACAGCAGACTATTATACCCACGGTCTTGCGACGGCATACTACTACAACCCTGCCATAGGCTGTGCCTCGGACACCGCCACGATAAGAATACACAAACAGCCAGACTTCGATGCCCTGCTCACAGGATGCTACGAGAAATGCTGGGATTTCTTCGACTACTACCTGCCGGTATGGGGACTGACAGACGACAGCCAGGATATTTCATGGGAGTGGAACCTCAACGGCACCCCCATAGCCACCGGCTCGGGCAACTACACCTACTCGCCACTACGTGTTCCCCTGCGAGGCTTAGGTCGCTACAATATGCATATTGACTACAGCGGCGGCAGCTGTAGCGAGGTATCGCCGAATTTGACAATCAGCGACAAGAAACTCTGTGACTGCGACAGCATAAGCGTGTCGTACACCCTCGACACGATATTAAATAATTGCCGCCTCTCGTACAGTGCGCGCGTGGAGATATGCAACAACCGCAGATACAGAAAATTCTGCCCAGGTCAGCTGGAGCCAATACTGATAGACACAAACATAAAAAATGTTAGCCACACGTTTGTCCCCTCGACAATAGGTGCCGGCGACTGCTATACTTTCGATATTACCTTCGATGTGGTGACTCTTGCCCCTTCGTCGGCGACATTCAAAATCACTGACAATAACTGCTACGAGTGCGAGATGATGTTCAGCATAGACATTATGCCGACAACAGACTGTATTTCATCCATGAGTCTTGACGTCATAAAGGTCGCTGAAACCCTGACAAGCAGTGCTGCCGGATACTTCTATTTCTACTGCGACGTAAGTCCAGCCGAGAGTGTGCTCGCCTTCTGGACCGAACCGCCAATGGTGATAGACTATCTGTTTGACGGCATCGACAATGTTACAGGACTCGGCATGATTGACCCGGACCTGCTCTCGCAGCTGATATATGACGGGGCCGATGTCTGCTTCTATGCCATAACATGCTTCAAGGACACTATATGCAAAAGATATGTATGTATTCCGGCAGAAGACCTTGAAGACCTGATAACGGAAAACAGGAGCGACCCGGGGTCAGGTGGTAAAGGCAAGCATGGCGCCATTGATGGCACGGATGCAGAGAATCCCACGGTCAGTCTGATACCTAATCCGACCAGCGGCGTGGTGGAGGTTGATGGTGTGCAAGGCGAAGTCTTGGAGATTGTGGTTATGGACATGACCGGAAAGCATCAAGCAACATTTCTGAATACAAGCAAGTTCGATGTCTCGACTCTGGCGGCTGGTTCATACGTTGTACGTATCAACACAAAAGATGGTGCCGGTCAAGCCTATGTTACATATCATAAACTTATTAAGAAGTAATCAATAAATAATTTGAACAAAATGAAAAGACTATATATTATATTGTTACTTATATTTGTGACAATTACATCTCATGCCCAACGTTTTGAGTGGGCGAAAGGGTATGAGGTTGCAGACGAATACCGAAAAATTACCGGCGGAATCACTGACAGTTTGGGAAACCTATATATTCTTAGTCCTTGCGATGCATTGTCATCATGGGGCGATGTGGATTTTATACCGTCAATACACGATTTGAGCAAGGATTTGTCCAGAGGTATTGTAATAGCAAAGATCTCAACAGAGGGCGAAATTGTATGGAAGAAAGTTATATTCTCAGGACCATACAATGGTGGACATAAACCCCAGGACATTAAAAAGGTTGGGGATTCTGCTTTTGCATGTCTTATACAGTTTGAACCATCCAGATCATGGGGTTATACGTACTATTTAGATACAATTGTTTGGGGTGAATCGAATGACTCCAATTATCCAGTAAATGTTCGGTATATGGGAACAAATTATTACACGTTGTATCTATTGTTTGATTTTGACGGCAATGTTATTGAACAGCATTTTTTGAATATAACATTCACTGATACCGAAGGTAATGATATTGTCAAATACTATGGCGGCAATTTGGACCCAACCCCATGGCTTATTGGTACATGGTATTTTTACGCTTCGTTTGACATTGATGACGATGGGAATGTATATATATGTCGTAGAGGATACGATTGGTTCAGAGATTCAACCCATGAATGCAATGTGGAAAACGGTGCAATAAAAGGACTTAAGTTCTGGGTTGACGGAAGACTGGCAGGAGAATACCGAATAGAAGGCAACCCTAAAAATTGGTATCCACAGTTGATAAAGTTCTCACCACATTTTGACACCTTGTTGGGTTGTATCTATGTGATACAAAAAGATGATTGCGAATCATTGTTTTACCACATATTGAACTGTCAGGTTAAGACAGACAATCGGGGAAATGTTTTCCTGATGTCCACATTTGATCATCGTAATGCAAACAATACAATGGTTTTTGATTCATTATCAGACTTCTCCTTTTCACATTTTTCGAATAATTTTGAATGTGCTTTCCTTGTGAAATACACCCCTGAACTTAGTCCGCTATGGGTAATTGCTTTTGAGGATAGTATTATCAATCCCTCTATTACAACAATTACACCGTTTTATGAATTTGATTTTGATTATGATAGCAATTTGTTGTTGTTGTATGCTGTGACAAGCCGTAGCTCAAATAGAGATACTGTAAATTTTTCTTCGATATTGACATATCACGGCATGCCGCTTAATCTAAAAAGCCATACCTTCTTCTGTGCGTTCGACAACAACGATACGAATCCAACAATACATTCATATAATAATGTGCCAGAAAAGTATGTATCAGCGCCTAATGTTTACGGGAAATGCGGGAACAACAGGGTGATACTACAAAACCAATACGGTGGCGGCATTACATTCCCGACGCAAAACATCAACTTGAGCAGCATATATGATAATGGCTTTGCGATGACTATGTTCGATTACTCCGGCAGGGTTATCGGAGGAGTTGACTACGGCGTAGAAGCGCGAGTGAGCAACTACGCAGGTCCCATAATACAGCACGACAGCATCCTCTATCTGTGCAATCTTTTCCAGTCAGACGCCAGGTTTGGTGATATTGACTTCACGGTGTTGAATCCCACCAACTGCATTGCAAAGTATGTGGATCCCGAGCTGATGCAACCGTATGTGTGGAACCCGGTAGTGACAGGCTATCGGTCGTTCTTCGGCTCGGAGAGCACGGAGTGGTATTGGATAAAGCCTTTTGTCGATGGAGGGTCACAGGCTTGGAGGTTTGTGATGGACGAAGATTCGGTTGTTGATGGGGTTAATTACAGGCTTATACGGGGATATCTGTTAAGTCCGGTGGATACTACCGACATGACAGGTATGCCATTTGATGATTATGACGGAGCTCTTGTCAGGGAAGACACTGTGGCAGGTAGGCTCTGGTACAGGGATGACAACGAAGAGGTGTTGTTGGTAGATATGTCGTTGCAAGAAGGAGATATATTTAATGGGTATACGGTGCAATCAGTGGAGTATGATACAGCAGGTCGCAAAAAGATATTGTTTGATGAGTATGGCCAAGTTTTTTGGTTGGAAGGTGTAGGTCCGAAATTCCTGTTGGGCTATCCTAATCTCACGGTATGTGTATTTCATGATGGAGAAAAGGTATATAGGACAGATATTGATTATTTCTCCCATTGTCCGATTAGTAATGAGTATTGCAGGTCGACATGCGACCCCATGGGTGTTAGTGTGGCTGATGGCAATAGCTTTAAAGTATCGCCCAATCCATGTGCTTCATACGTAAGTATGGAATTACTGGGAGATGCACAGGTGACGGTGTATGATGCATTGGGACATGTGGTGCGGTCTATGCGAAGCGGTGCCGGCAGAGTAGACATAGACATGTCGGCGTTGTCGTCAGGTGTATACTATATCTGTACGGCATACTCTGATAGGATGCAGTGGAATAAGATAATAAAACAATGATGAATATGAAAAGGTTTCTCGGTTTCCTTGTGGGGCTCTTTGTGGCTGTTGATGCATGGCCTCAAGGGGAGGGAATCGTATACACTGAGTATGACACAAGTTTTGCGGTTGTTGGACGGGTGAAGGACCCTATAGCCGAGGGGTATATCGGTTTTGATCTGGATAGGAATGGTGAGGATGATTTTTCAGTATATATGCAGCAGGATAAGTTTGGTCGTTTTGCGGCTCACATGTGTGCGCTGGGTGATGAGCCACCGCACTGGATAGCAAACCATGTGGTCAGTACAGGTACTTGTTGGGGTAAGCATACAAACAAGGTGGGCTATGGAAAGCTGCTGTCAGAGGTGATGTGGGGTGTTCATACAGACTTGGGCTCATATGGACATGAAAATGATAGCGTTTATATCGGGATGAAGTTGGTCTATGGGGATTGTACACTATACGGATGGTGTCAACTGTATTACCATCTTGGGGAGAAGGATGGGGGCTTCGTGCGGTTGGTCCGAAGTGCATTGTGCTCTATCCCCAACTATCCTTTAAAGGTTGGCCAAAGGAGCACGCTGGAAAACATCGAGAGTATGGACGGCGTGCGGGTATGCAAGATGGGAAACGGCAAGCTGCTGCTCAAGAGTGAAGGGCTAGCTTTGATAAAGGAGGTGATAGTGTATAACACTATGGGGCGGCAGGTGCTGGAGACCTCGTTCGGAGCCAAGAGTAACCAGATGGCTGTGGATGTCAGCGGCCTTATGGACGGCGTCTATATGGTGTGTTGTGTGCTCGACGACGGGCGTCGTGTGACCAACAAGGTTCTGGTATGGAACAGGTGAGCGTATGGCACAAAATTTGCTGGGCTTTATACAATAATATAGTATAAAAGGCGTTTATATACACCGTGAGGAGAAGAACGACCATATTGATGCTGTTGCTTGTAGGCATGGCGGCGGCCTGGGGGCAGGCATCGTCGGTGCTGGCCACGGGCGAGTGGTGGCGCGTGGCGGTGCAGAGCACCGGCGTCTACCGTCTGACGGTGGCCGACGTGCCGGGTCTTGAAGGGGCCAACGTGGAGACTATAGGGCTCTACGGCGGCAGCGGCGAGATGCTGAGCCTCGACAACAACAGGACATCCATAGGCGACCTGCAGCCTGTGGCCATCGAGGTGCACGACGCTGACGGCGACGGCCTCTTCGGCGCTGGCGACTGGCTGCTCTTCTTCGGCGAGGGCACCGACGTGTGGCGCTACAGCGCCGCCGACCGCCGCTGGGAGATGCGGCGCCACGCCTATGCCACGACGAACAGCTACTACCTCACCACCACGGCCCTCGAGCCCCTGCGCATAGAGACGGCCACAGCACCGACGGCGGACACCGTGATGGGCGACTACACGGCAGTGGCGGCGGTGAACAACGACAAGACAAACGTGTTCCGCACCGGCCAGGTGTGGGTGGGGGAGAAGTTCACCGTGAGCAGCACCACGCGCAGCTTCACGCTGAGCCTGCCGGGCACGGCTACGGGTATCACGTTGCGCTACGCCCTGGCCAACGTGAGCTCCGCCACGGGCCAGTTCAACGTCAGCACCGCGGGCTTCAACCGCACCGTCAGCATCACACGCGGCGACGTGTACAAGACAATCCTCGAGGCTGTGTCGGGCAGCGCCCAGAGCCTCACCTTCAGCGTCAAATACACCCCCGGCGAGAATGCCGCCGAGGGATATCTGGACTATATAGAGATTACCGGCACGGTGCCGCTGGCCCTCGGCGGCGGCCAGACCCTGGTGCGCAACAGCCGTCACCTGGGCTCCACGGCGGCCTTCCGCTACAGCGGCGGCAGCGGGCTGCGTGTGTGGGAGGTGACGAAGGCCGGCGGCGAGCGCGAGATGGCGCTGACGGGCGGCCAGTGGGTGGACTACACCACCGAGGCGCGCCAGTATGTGGCCTTCGACGGCAGCAGCTACCTGACGCCCGCAGCTATAGACAAGATTGCCAACCAGGACCTGCATGGCGCAGCGGCTGCCGACATGGTGGTGGTGAGCCATCCACGCTTCGTGGCACAGGCCCGGCGCTTGGCCTTGTTGCACGAGCTGCTGGACGGGCTGGAGACCATGGTGGTCACCGACCAGCAGGTGTACAACGAGTTCTCGGGTGGCAAGCCTGACCCCATGGCCATGCGGTCGCTGCTGCGCCATCTGCGCCAGCAGCACCCTGAGCATGCGCCGCGCTACCTGCTGCTCTTCGGCAAGGCCACCTACGACCCCCGCAACCTGACGGGGCACGGCTTGCCGTGTGTGGTCACCTACGAGACGGAGTTCTCGTTTGACGACGACGGCGGCTCTTACTGCAGTGACGACATGATGGGCTACCTCGACAACGGCGAGACCGGCGGCTCGACGCAGGGCCTCGACGTCAGCGTTGGCCGTCTGCCCGCCAAGGACGAGGCGGAAGCCAGCCATATAGTGGACAAGATAGAAGGCTACATGATGAGGCGCGACCTGGGCGACGGTGCCGCGCAGGGCAGCTGGCGCAACTTTGTGGCCTTGCTGGCCGACGACGCCGACCCCTCGCGCGTGGGCGACACCATCTTCACCCACTCGTCGGAGGTGACGGCAAAGAGGATCAATGCCAGTTACCCCAACATCAATGTGGAGCGCCTCTATGCCGACGCCTACTACCAGCAAAACAACGCCATAGGCTCCTTCTACCCGGAGCTGAAGCATGCGCTGACACGGCGCATTGACAAGGGATGTCTGCTGCTCAACTACATAGGCCACGGGTCGGTGCACTACATAGGCACCGAGCGCTATGTGGAGCCCACCGACATATCGGCCTACACCAATGTGGGGCGTCTGCCGCTGCTGGTCACCAGTACTTGCTCGTATGGCTACTACGACCTCGCCGACGAGGTGAGCGGTGCCGAGGCCTTCCTGCTTGCCGACGGCGGTGCGATAAGCGTCATCAGTGCCGCGCGCCCGATAAGCCATATTGAACGCTTCAACACTGACGTCATTCTCTTCGCCCTCGACACAGCCAACACCATAGGCGACGCGTTGCGCATGGCCAAGAACAATACCAATGTGTCGCCATGTATAAGCCTGATTGGCGACCCGGCGCTGCACCTCAGCGTGCCGCGCAATGTGGTGGAGGTGACCAGTATCGACGGCCACGAGGTGGAGGCCGAGGTTGACGACACCGCCACTGTGCTGTCGCAGGTGACGGTGCGTGGCGAGATACGCAATACGGCGGGCGAGCTTGTGGCCGACTTCGACGGCACGGTGTATCCCACTGTCTACGACCGCGAGACGCAGTGCCACACCCAGGCCAACGACAACCCCGGTGCGGAGGTGGCCTTCTGCCAGCAGAAGAATGTGCTATACCGCGGTGCCGCCCCTGTAGAGGGCGGGCGCTTCGAGTATAGCTTCCTGGTGCCGCGCGACGTGGCCTACCAGTATGCCCCCGGCAAGTTGAGCCACTATGCTGTGAGCGGCTACGAGCATGCCGCCGGCAGTTACCAGCGCCTCTATTTCGGCGGCCTCAACGAGGATGTGGTCATCAGCGAGACGCGGCCGACGATAGAGCTGTACCTTGGAGACGAGAGCTTCCGCAACGGCGGTCTTACCGACCAGTCGCCGCTGCTGGTGGCGCACCTGTACGACTCGGTGGGCATCAATGCCTTCGGCTCGGGACTGGGACATGACATCACGGCAGTGATAGACGGCAAGCCGGGCAGTCTGACGGTGCTCAACGACTTCTATGAGTCGGACATCAGCGACATGCGACGCGGCGTAGTGCGCTATCCGCTCGAGGGCATAGCCCCCGGCGCCCATACGCTGACCCTCAAGGCTTGGAACATCTGGGGCTTCTCCAACACCGCCACGATAAGCTTCCGTGTACGCGGTACTGACACACTTGAGTTCAGCAATATGACGGTGAGCCCCAACCCGGCCAAGGACTACGCTGTGTTTCGCTACGAAACCAACGGCATGTCCAACATTACGTCGGCGGTGTTGCAGATATTCTCGCCGCAGGGAGGCCTGATGTACAGCTGTGAGCCAGCTGTTGTGCAAGGGAGCTACGTTGTGGGGCCGGTGCGCTGGGACCTCTCGCAGGTGAGCCCCGGCATGTATCTGGCGCGCATGCTTGTAACCACTGACGACGGAGAGACGCACCAGTCGACAGTAAAAGTTATAGTACGTTGACACAATAAAAGAAAAATAACAGCGTTAATAAACACACGTATTTGATAAATAGGATGAAAAGAGTTGCTTTAATAACAACCATCGCGCTTCTCGCCATCGGCGTTGCCACGCAGGCGCAGGAGACTGGCCAGAACAAGAACTATATCTCCACGGGTATGCCCATATTGCTCATAGCCCCTGACGCTACGAGCAGCGGTATGGGTGACGTCGGTGTGGCATCCACCCCCGACCTCTATTCGGCGCACTGGAACAACGCCAAGTTTGCCTTCGTCGAGGGCAACATGGGTGTAGGCCTGACCTATACGCCGTGGCTCCGCAACCTGAAGGTTGGCGACATGAACCTGTTCTACCTCAGCGGCTACTACCGTATCAACAGTCGTAGCACCGTTGCCGCAGGCCTTACCTACTTCACCCTCGGCGACATCGACAACACCAACGAGTTCGGCGATGTGCTGCAGGTGATACACCCCAACGAGTTCGCCGTGGACGCCACCTATGCGCTGAAGATAACCGACAACCTGTCCCTTGGTGCCAGTGGCCGCTTCATACGCAGCGACCTCACCAACGGTGCCCAAGTGGGTACCGACGGTGACCACATGTCAACCCATGCCGCCAACTCGCTGGCCGCAGACATCGGCTTGTATTACCAGGGCGAGGTGGCCAGTAATCAAGATGTCGCGCTGGGCGTCCATATCTCGAACCTCGGTGCCAAGCTCTCCTATGAAGACGACGACAACAATAAAGAGTTTCTGCCGGCCAACTTGCGCTTAGGCGGACGCTATACCAACCGTATCGACGACTATAACGAAATCAGTGTGCTTGTCGACGCCAACAAGCTTTTGGTGCCCACGCGCCCCTACACGCGCAACGGTGTACATTACCCCACGCGCTATGCCAAAGACTTGACAGAGTACAACAACATCGGTGTCGTCGCCGGTGCGCTGCAGAGCTTTGCCGACGCCCCCGGCGGATTCAACGAGGAGCTGCAGGAGATACAGCTCTCGGGTGGCTTGGAATATTGGTACGCCCATACATTTGCCGTACGTGCCGGTTATTTCTTCGAGCACGAGAACAAAGGCGGTCGCCAGTATGCCACCTTCGGTGTTGGCCTGCGCTACAATATCTTCAAGATAGACCTCTCATATCTTGTGCCCACCACCAAACTCTCCACCAACCCCTTGGCGCACACCATCCGCATTGGTCTTGCCTTGGAGATGATGCCCGAGAAGAAATAGCCATGCGTATAGGAACCGGATACGACGTGCACCAGCTTGCCGAGGGTTTGCCCCTCTGGTTGGGCGGCGTGCTCGTACCGCATACCTATGGGCTGGTGGGCCACAGCGATGCCGATGTCCTGCTGCACGCCATCTGCGACGCCCTCCTGGGTGCTGCCGCCTTGGGCGATATAGGCAAGCACTTTCCCGACACAGACCCGCAATACAAAGGTATCAGCAGTCTGAAACTGTTGGCGCATGTAGGCGACCTGCTCAAGGAACACGGTTACCAGGTGGGTAATATCGACAGCACCGTGGCGGCGCAGCGCCCCAAGCTGGCTCCGTATATTCCGCAGATGCGGCAGAATATCGCCGATACGTTGGGCATAGGTGTAGACCAAGTGTCAGTGAAAGCCACCACCACGGAGCACCTCGGCTTCGAGGGCCGTATGGAGGGCATCTCGGCACAGGCAATAGCACTACTTGTATAGCATGGAAGAGCAGCAACCATACGTAAGCCCAGAGTCGGGCGAGGATGTGTATACGCTGGAAGACAGTGGCTGCACACTGGTGCTGTGGAACGACGACGTCCATACCTTCGACTATGTCATCAAAGCCCTTGTAGACATCTGCCGCCACACTGTGGAGCAGGCCGAACAGTGCGCCATATTGGTGCACTGCCACGGCAAATGCTCCATCAAGCACGGCTCCTACAGAGACCTTCTGCCCATGCACCAGGCTCTTCTTGACAAGCAGCTAACAACAGAAATACAAGAATAGACATGAATACAACCCTCTTGATTATCGTTCTTGTGCTCGGCATAATACTGCTGGCACTTGAGATTGTAGCACTTCCCGGCGGCATCGCCGGAGCTTTCGGTGTAATCCTCATCGGCTTTGGCGTATGGCAGACCTACGCCCTCTTCGGCACCACCACGGGCACCATAGTGCTCCTCTGCGCCATAACCCTCTGCACGCTCATGATGGTGCTCTTCCTGCGCAAACGCACGTGGCAGCGCTTCAGCCTCAACGAAGAGGTAACCAGTCGTGTAAATGAGATTGAGAGCACGGTGAAAACCGGCACCCGCGGTACCACCATCTCGCGTCTGGCGCCTACCGGCAAGGCTCTCATTGACGGACAGACCATGGAGGTGCATGCTGTCAACAAATTCATAGACCCGGACCGTCCCATTGAGGTTGTGGCTGTTGAGGGCTACCGCATCGACGTCGTCGAGATTACCGACGACCGTTTCAAAGAGAATCAATAATTAAAACAATAACATTATGAACGTATTTATCATTATCGGTATCTGCGTCGTTGCGCTGATACTCTTCCTCTATTTCGTGCCTGTGGGAATATGGTTCCAGGCACTCGTCTCCGGTGTCTATGTGTCGCTTGTGCAGCTCGTGTTCATGCGCTTCCGCAAGGTGCCCCCCACCGTCATTGTCGGCAATATGATCTCTGCCAGCAAGGCAGGCCTGAAGCTGAAGCAGAACGACCTGGAGGCCCACTATCTGGCCGGTGGCCACGTGGGCTCCGTCGTCAATGCACTTATCAGTGCTGACAAGGCCAACATGAACCTTGACTTCAAGACCGCCACCGCCATTGACTTGGCAGGCCGCGACGTGCTCAAGGCCGTGCAGACCTCCGTCAATCCCAAGGTCATCGACACGCCGCCGGTGGCCGCCGTTGCCAAGGACGGTATCCAGCTGATAGCCAAAGCCCGTGTCACCGTGCGCACCAATATCAAGCAGCTCGTCGGCGGCGCCGGTGAGGAGACCATCCTGGCCCGCGTAGGCGAGGGTATCGTCACCAGCATCGGCTCGGCCACCAGCCACAAGCAGGTGCTCGAGAACCCCGACAGCATCTCGAAGCTCGTCCTCACCAAGGGTCTCGACAGCGGCACAGCCTTCGAGATTCTCTCCATCGACATTGCCGACATCGACGTGGGTAAGAACATCGGTGCCCAGCTGCAGATGGACCAGGCCAATGCCGACAAGAACATAGCCCAGGCCAAGGCCGAGGAGCGTCGCGCCATGGCTGTCGCCCAGGAGCAGGAGATGAAAGCCAAGGCCCAGGAAGCCCGCGCCAAGGTCATCCAGGCAGAGGCCGAAGTGCCTCTGGCCATGGCCGAAGCCTTCCGCAGTGGCAACCTCGGCATCATGGACTACTACCGCATGAAGAACATACAGGCCGACACCGACATGCGTGCCAGCATCGCCGGTCCGCAAGCCGCAGCCAAACCTGCCGGCAATAAACCATCGGAAAAATAACAAACAACAATAATACAAATGAAAAAAACATTGATGGCGCTGGCTGCCGTCCTTTGCTGCACACTGACAACGACGTTGCTCTCCTCCTGCAACAAAGGCGATGATGTCAACTATATCAAAGGCTATGCCTATGAGATAAGTGACGGTGCCATAGTTGGAAACAAGAACAACGAATACAGGACAATCCTCAACGCCTTAAACCAGGCCATTGGCTACAACGGCAATATGTATGAAAGCCATCCGAGCATAATAGACGACCAGATGATAGCCGCCTGTGATGCTGTCAAGGCCCGCTTTACCGATGTTCAGAGCACCTATCTGTCATTTCCCCTCGTCCGTGTCACCCTCGATCCCGCCCCGGGTGCTGATTATGTGAGAGAAACTATCGCCACCTATACTTTTGGCAAAGCGTTGACGACACCCTATGCGATATACTCTTTCGAGAGCTACTCGCAGGACTTCAGAAACAGGCTGGATGCCATACGTGATAATATAAGCGAAGAAGTCTACACGGGCTCGCGTCGTTCCCAGATACTTATCCGTACGCAGTACAAAAACATCCTCGGCAACATGCTCACGGAATATGTCCCTGAGCAGGAGAGTCAGGTGCGTGTGCTGCACATCTGCGACTCCATTGCCGACGCGCACATGAGCGATACCATGGCTGTCGAAATCAACCTCTCGGTTTCCAAGAAGACCCTCTTCGGCGACCAGTACACCGAAATCTGGCACCGCACTCTGCCCGCCAATATGTAGTTTGACAGCAATACAAACAAAAAGGGGCTGACGTAAGTCGGCCCCTTTTCTGTTATTATCTATTCCCGTTCAATACTGCTCCTTCTCGTTGGGGAAGTCGCCGCTCTTCACATCGCTGATGTAGTGGCGTACGGCGTTGGCAATGTCCTCGCCGATGTTGCCGTAGGTGCGCAGGTAGCGTGGCTGGAACTGGCGCGTGATGCCCAGCATGTCCTGAAGCACCAGCACCTGTCCGTCGGTGGCGCTGCCGGCGCCGATACCTATGGTGGGTATCTTCAGTTCTGTGGATATCTCGCCGGCAAGCTTGGCGGGAATCTTCTCAAGCACTATGGCGAAGCATCCCGTCTCCTGTAGCAGCAGGGCGTCCTTCTTCACCTGGTCGGCCTCCTCCTGTTCGGTGGCACGCACGGCGTAGGTGCCGAACTTGTTGATGCTCTGTGGTGTGAGGCCGAGGTGTCCCATCACGGGAATGCCTGCCGAGAGGATGCGCTGCACGCTCTCCAGGATCTCTTCGCCGCCTTCCATCTTGATGGCGTCGGCGCCGGTCTCCTTCATGATGCGTATAGCGCTGGCCAGAGCCTGCTTAGAGTTGCCCTGGTAGGTGCCGAAAGGCATGTCGACCACCACAAGTGCTCGTTTGATGGCGCGCACCACGCTGGTGGCATAGACAATCATCTCGTCGAGGGTGATGGGCAGGGTGGTCTTGTGGCCTTCCATGACGTTGGCGGCCGAGTCGCCCACCAGCACCACGTCGATTTTGGTGCTCTCTAGCAGCGAGGCCATCGAGTAATCGTAGGCCGTCAGCATGGCTATCTTCTCGCCATGCAGTTTCATGTTCTGCAACACTCGTGTCGTGACTTTGGTCACGTCGGTCTGTAAATATGCCATTGTTTGAATGTGTAAATGCGTTAACGTGTGAATATGTTAGTCCTCGATGATTTCTTCGGGACTGATGTTCTTTTCTTTCTTGCCTTCAGGCAGTTCCTCTTCCTCCTGGTCGGGGATTATGCGGAACAACTCGCGCAGAGGTTTCTTGAGCTCGTATTGGCCGCCCTTGCCCACACTGTAGGCCACCCAGTAGCGCCCGGCCACCTTGAAGGCGGCGGCTTCCGTGGGGCCGTCGACAGCATAGAAGTACTTGCCGAGCTCCTTCTCCTGTATGCGTTTGCCGACATATATAGTGTCGAACTGCGTCACGTTGATAGGCGCCTGCAGCATCAGCTCGCCGCGTCCGGGGCTTTTGCGCGTGGGCAGCTGCTTGTATTCCACGCCACGCGTCCCCTTCACCTTGGCGAAGAACTTGAGCTTGGCGGCTATCTGTTCCTCGGTGGCGGGGATGCGTATGAAGATGCTGTCTTTCTGTGCCTCTGTGCAGCTGTCCATCTCCTGTGCCCAGTTGCTCTTGATGATGATGTATCCCGCCTGCACCAGCAGTTGCTTGCGGTGGGGTATCAGGCTGTACTGCTCAACCACTTTGCGGTAGTCGAGGTGGTCGTCGATGGTTATCGAGAGGTCCGACGGGCAGGTGTCCTTGGTGTTGTCCACGGCCCGCACCGAGCCGCGAGCCATCATGATGGAGGCATAGTAGCCGCGCACGATGCTGTCCTCCTGCGGCACATAGCATCCGCGGGCGGCGCCGACGCACTCGTCGGGGTCGTTGCGGAAGGTGATGAGCACGCAGTTCTCGAGCGCTATGCTCTTGTTGAGCGTGCGGCGGCTCTCGGGCAGTTCGGCGACATCGTAGACGGCCGTCGTCACCGGCACCTCGAAGCGCAGCGTCTCCATCGTGTCGCCAATGCACGAGCAGTGTATACGGTTGTGCACCACGCGCACTGGAAACTTGCCCTCGCCGCGCATGGCGAAGTAGCGGTACACCCCGTCGACCCGTTCGCGTCCGAGGTCTTCGTTGCTGCCGGCATAGGCCTCGATGCCTATGGTGTAGAACATCGGGTTGTCGATGTCGAAAGCAATGCGGTAGGCCGAGTCGAGCAGGTCGAGGTCGCTGACGCTGTAGGTCGGTGCCGAGCCGTCGTAGCAGAGCAGCAGGTAGAACACTTCGGGGTTGTGCAACGCCTTCTGCATGTTGCGCACAGGCCCTTTGGCGGGCACATAAAGGCCCGTCTGCGCCACAGTGGGCGCGGCCAAGGCGGTTGCCAATGCCAGCATCAGGCTGAATATTATTGCTTTATATCGCTTGTGGCACATACTCCTTGCATTCCAAACAAGATGCAAATATACACAAAAAAAGTAAAACGGTCGCATTCGGGTCTTTTTTTCGCCGTCGCCATTCCGTAGTCCCTCCGTCAGTTATACGGTAGTTCTACGGTTGTTTAACGCTTTAAAACCGTAGAACAACCGGTAAACAACCGTAGAACAGTCGGAGAGGGGCCGTAGAGGGTAGGGTGGGGTTAGATGAAAAAAATATTGCATCTGCGGTTGAGTATCACTTTTTTTTCGTATTTTTGCAATTCTTATCAAAGAGGAACAGTATATAATAATCAAAAAATAAGCAATATGGATAAACTGATAATCACCGCCGCCATCTGCGGCGCGGAAGTTACCAAAGAGCAGAACCCCAATGTACCCTACACCGTGGAGGAGATAGTCCGCGAGGCCAAGAGCGCCGTCGACGCCGGTGCCGCCATCGTGCACCTGCACGTCCGCGAGGACGACGGCACGCCGACCCAGAGCCATGTGCGCTTCCAGGAGTGCACCGAGGCCATCCTCAAGGCTTGCCCCAACGTCATCCTTATCCCCTCGACCGGCGGCGCCGTGGGCATGACTCCGGACGAGCGTCTGGACAGCACCAACACCACGCCTGTGCCCGAGATGGCCACCCTCGACTGCGGTACCTGCAACTTCGGCGACGACATCTTCGACAACACCATGCCCACTATGCGTGCCTTCGGCAAGCGCATGATCGAGAAGGGTATCAAGCCCGAGTACGAGTGCTTCGAGATGGGTCACCTCGACACCATCCTCACCATGGCGAAGAAAGGTGAGGTGCCCGGTCCTTTTGGCAGTTCACTCCCTGACGGTCGCGTTCTGCCAATAGTCCCTATGCAGTTTAACTTCGTGCTCGGCGTTCCCGGCTGCACCCCCGCCACCGTCGACAACCTGTGCTGGCTGGTGAACAAGATTCCCGCCGGTTCGACATGGACCGCCACCGGCATCGGCCGTCACGCCTTCACGCTGGCAGCCCCGGCCATCGTCATGGGCGGCAACGTGCGCGTGGGCTTCGAGGACAACCTGTACCTGGAGCGCGGTGTGCTGGCCAAGAGCAATGGCGAGCTGGTCGACAAAGTGGTGCGCATGGCCAAGCTGCTGGGCCGCCAGGTGGCCACCAGCGATGAGGCACGCGAGATACTGAGTCTCAAGAAACGATAACGAGGATTCGTTATAACGATATAAAGAAATATCGAAAAAAAACATGAGGAAAGCATTTGTTATCGCCATGGCAGCCCTGCTGGGCATGGGTGCCATGGCACAGAGCAACGGCAACTACGACGACGGCAGGACTGAGAAGCTGAAGGCCCGCTATGAAATGAAGAAGGAGTCCATGAAGCGTGACGCCAAGAAGATGGACCCGAAGAAGCTGGTTCTGCCCGCCGACGGCATCTACATGCCAACTACCAAGGCGGTTAAAGGTGCTGACGCGAAACTGTCGATCAACCAGTTGCCTGTTGACCGCTGGTTCCCTGGCGAGTGGGAGGAGGTGCAGGGTATAGTTGTCAACTTCCCCTACAACGCCTATCCTGCCGACCACCTTGGAGACGAAGACTATACTGCGGATATCTATTTGCCTGGCAGAGGGGCTTTGTCTCATTGGGTAAACAATTATGTGGGTTTCCGGTATTATGGTTGGGGTGATGTCAATGGTATTCCCGATACTATTGATTATCAGGAGTATGCTGAGTATTATAGATCGATAGGCCAGTTGGAATATGCAGAATACTATGAAAAAAGAGAGGATTTCCGCAATGTCTTCCTGAACCTTATCGATGCCATCCAGCACGGTACACAAGCGTGGATTACCATTTGGAATCTCAGCGATAGCACCATTGTCAAGGATTTCATGGCTTCCAAGGGCATGCCCCTCACCAACTACCGCTTCATCGAGGCTTATGCCAACGCATTTTGGTACCGCGACTGCGGCCCCATCTGCTTCTACTATGGCGACAACGACGATGTGGCAATGCTGAACTTCCAGTACAGCCCCGGTCGCGCCTGCGACGACCTGCTGCCCGACTCCATTGCCAGCCAGATTGGCTTTCCGATGTATACCTCCACACTGGCCTGGGAGGGCGGCAACTGCCTCGTCGACGGCTACAGCAAGCTCTTCACCAGCACCGCAACCCTTGAGAAGAACCGCTTCAACTATGGTCAAGTATATGAGACAGGCAGCAGTCTCCAGCCATATGCCTATAGCCCCAAGACCCCGCTCACTTACGCACAGACCACCGACTCGCTGAACGCCATCTTCGGCGAGACGCACTTCATGCCGCGTCTGGTGAGCGACGGCGGTACAGGCCACATTGACCTTTATGCCGACATGTACGACGAGAACCAGTTTGTCTTCAGCAAGTTCCCTGAGGCTTATAGTAATTGGGTGGACTACGCCACAGCCTCTAAGAACATCGACAGCCTCACCAGCTGGCTGAGCTTCGCCGGACACAGATACCGCGCGGCCTACATACCCTTCCCCAGCCGCGACGACGGCAGCAACTTCCCGTCGGAGACGAACTACGACTCGATGTACACGCGCAGTTACAGTAACCATACTTTCATCAATAACATCATAGTGCAGCCCTGCTTCTCCAAGGTGGTCAATGGCGAACCCACTGCTGAATGGGACCGTGCCAACATTGACAGCGTGCGCGCTGCCTATCCCGGATACACAGTCTATCCTATCGACATCCGCACGTTCGACGGCTACGGTGGAGCTATCCACTGCATCACCAAGCAGATTCCCGCCGCCAGCCCTGTGCGCATACTGCACAGCCCTGTGCGCCGTGGATACACCGACCAGAACGCCACCGTTGAGGCTATCATCACCAACAACACAGGCATTGCCAGCGCAAAGGTTATGTACCGTGTCGAGGGTGATGAGTGGCAGGCGGTGGACATGACCGCCGGTGACGGCAATAGGTTCACTGCCGAGATACCCACTACCGCTCTGAATACCACCGAGGCAGATTTTGAGTACTACATTACGGTCACCAGCAACGGCGGCAAGACTATCACCAAACCCTTCACGGCCGGCAACGGAGCCTATTATGCATTCCGTATGTACGGCAACACTGGTATTGCCGACGCCGATGGTGCCGAGGAGAATTTCGGCCAGTTCTATCCCAACCCTGCCACCGAGCAGGCCAGCATGGTCATAGATATGCTGGGAGGCAAGAGCTACAAGGTGAACATATACGACCTCAGCGGTCGTGAGGTGCACAGCAGCAGCCTGCAGGCTCAGGGCACCATCGTTTACAGCGTCAACGCCGCACGTATGGCCAGCGGCCAGTATACCGTGGTCTTCAGCAATGGCAGCGAGCGCGTGGTGCGCAAGCTGGTTGTCAAATAAGACTGTTGTAAACCTCAATCAGGTCGTCGAAGAGACGACGTTCGGAGAAACGCTCCGCATGGGCCAGCCCCATGGCGGAGCGTTCCTTTCTCAGTGCTTCGTTGTTCCAGAGGGCCAGCAGGCGGTCTGCCATGGCCTGTGCGTCGTCGGGCTCCACATAGAAGGCTCCCTGTCCGCCTGCCTCCTCGAGGCTGGAGCCGGTGCAGCCGATGGCTGGCACTCCGGCGGCAGCGGCTTCAAGCATAGGGCTGCCGAAGCCCTCGATGCGCGAGGGGTATACGAACACGTCGGCCAACTGGTAGCAGGCTGGCAAGTCGGCGAAGGTGACGTTGTGCAGGAACATGAAATGCCAGTCGAGGCCGTTCGCGGCGAGGTAGCGCTGCAGAGTGTCGGTATAGGGTGTGTGGCGTCCAATCAATACCACGCGCATGTCATCGGGCAGGGTTCCTGCGTTCTGCATGATGCTCATGGCTTGGGCCACAAGCAACATGTTCTTGCGCTCCTCGATGGTGCCCACGTAGAGCACGAAGCGTCCGGGCAGGTTGTAGCGTGTGCGTACGGCGGTGCGGTCGGCCTCGGTGACCCTGGAGAAGTCGAGGTACAGGCCTGGGTAGACGACAGAAATCTTGTCAGCGGGGATATGCAGCAGTCGCACCAGTTCCTGCTTGGAGAAGTGGCTGACGGTGATAACTCTGTTGGCCTTCATGCCGGCGTAGCGGAACTTGAGACGGTAGATGAAGCGGTCGATGGGCTTGTAGTATTCCGGCTGGTGCATAAAGATGACGTCGTGGAGAGTGACAATGGAGCGGCAGCCAGCACGGCGGATACCCAATGGCAGTTCGTTGCTAAGGCCGTGGTATAGGTCGACCTTGCGGCGACGCAACTCGTTGGTGATTGCCATGGTGCGCCAAACAGAAGCGAACAGGCGACCTACGGCGGTGCGCGGTGTCACCAGCGTGTAGCCGTCTATATTGGGCAAGTCGCTCAACTGGGAGGCTTTTTTCAGGTTGGGTATGAAAAGCAGGTATTCGTTGTCCGGCGCAAACTGATTCAGTGTGCGTACAATATAGCGGCTGTAGTTCCCCAGACCTGTGCGGTTCTGCGCTGCGCGCTTGGCATCGAATGCTATTAACATGGCGTTCATTTTGTGCTGCAAAAGTACAACTTTTTTTGCAATGTCCAAAAATATTTGTATCTTTGCACCGTGAATATGGAGAAGATAACCGCTGTAATAATCACGCAGGACGAGGAGAGCAACATTGGACGCTGCCTTGAGTCGCTGCGAGGAGTGGCCGACGAGGTTGTTGTTGTGGACTCTGGCTCAACCGATGGTACAGAGGCTATTTGCCAGGCCTCCGGTGTGCGTTTTGTGCACCATGGCTGGGCTGGCTACTCGGAGCAGAAGAACTATGCCAACAGTCTCGCCACGCATCCGTGGCTGCTGAGCATGGATGCCGACGAGGCATTGTCGCCTGAGTTGCGCGATAGCTTGGTGGCTCTTAAGGAAAAGGGGTTTGACAGTGGTACTGTATACTCGGTGAACCGCCTCAACAACTACTGTGGCCAGTGGATACGCCACTGCGGTTGGTATCCCGATGCGCGGGTGCGGCTGTGGTACAAGGGCGTTGCCCAATGGGACGGCATGGTGCATGAAGAGCTGCGTTATTCCACGGCGGTGCGGTATGAGAAGCTGGATGGCGACTTGTTGCACTATTCGTTCAAGTCATTCGACGACTATGCGCGGCGGCAGGTGCATTATGCCTCGTTGGCGGCGCACAAGGCCCATGATGCGGGCAAAAAGGTATCGGCCCTCGGCGTATGGTTCCGGCCGGGCTGGACATTTTTCCGTAACTATATACTAAAGGGAGGTTTTCTCGACGGCCATGCCGGCTATGTCATCTGTCGCATGTCGGCATTCTACACGTTCATGAAATATGCGGGTCTGCGTGAGCTCAATCACTTGCCGGCCAGTGTGCAGTAGAGCTCGAAGTACTGCTCCACCATACGGTCGGTGAGTTCATAGGGCGTCTTACCGCCAATGACGACAATCTTGTCCGGTGTCACGCCGAGGTCTATGAGTTGTTGCTTCACCTCTGCGCTGACGGCTACGATGACGTTGGCCGCGCTGAAGGAATATTCCATTCGCTTCTTCCATGTCATGGAGTCCATGATTGACGTGCAATGGTGACTGCCGACGCCGTAGCAGGTGATGATAGTCTTGATATCGCGGTCTATATGATACGGTAATTCTTCGTTGAGACCGTGGAATATCTTGACTCTCTCAAGCTTAAGCCAGGGGTTGAGGCGGTAGCGCATCCATAGTGACGGCATCATGCGAGAGAGGCCGAAAGGCACGAAGGTGCCAACGTTGGAGTAGCCGCTAAAATAGGAGCAGTAGTCCTTCTTGATGTGTGTGGCGAAGAGCAGTGCACGGTAGCGGTTGACGCGCCCCGTGGCGAGCCGTTCTATCAAGTTGCGCGCAAAATCGCCAAGTTCATGGCTGTTGCGTAGCGCATTATTTGCCTCGTATCCTACTAACATATTGCAAGTTGTACTTATACAACGTGATACATATCCAAGTGCAAAGATACAAATATTTTTTTGTATCTTTGCAAAAAATTTCATGTAATCAATATGCCGGAACGACACCCCAACTCTCCATCGCCTTTTGCAGGTCTCACCATCGACCAAAAGGCCGCGCTGTATGAGCGCGCCGCCAACCTCTTCAGTGAGAACAAACGCTCCCTTTTCGACCGCCTTGCGCCGTTGCGCACACGCCACATCAGCGTGGTGCTCGAGGACATATACCAAAGCCACAATGCAGCTGCAGTGCTGCGCTCGTGCGACTGCTTCGGTGTGCAGGATGTACATGTGGTAGAGGCCAATAACCCTTTCAATCCGGCAGGCGACGTAGCTGTAGGCTCAGCAAAGTGGGTCGACTACTACCGCTACCCCTCCATACAGGAGGTGTACAAGAACCTTCACGCCAAAGGATACTGCATTGTAGCTACTTTGCCGCATGAAAACGATACTATGATTGGTGACCTAGACATCAGTCAGCCAACGGCTCTCGTCTTCGGTACCGAACTCACCGGTCTTACTCCGGAAGCCATTGCCGGTGCCGACGCTTATGTAAAGATACCCATGTACGGCTTCACCGAGAGTTTTAACATCAGTGTCTGCGCAGCCCTCTCGCTCTTCTCTCTCACCGAGCGTATGCGCCGTGATCCGTCGCTCCATTGGCAGCTCAGCGACGACGATCTCCTCGACATAAAGCTCCACTGGGCCATGCAGGCCATACGCGACGGCGAGAAAGTGATACAAAATCTTATGCAAAATATGTAAAACAAATATTTTTCGTATATTTGCATCCTGTTAATAATAACTGTATAAATATAACAATCCACACAATATGAAAAAGATACTTGCTTTTGCGGCAGCAATCATGCTCCTCGACGGAGTCGTTTTTGCGCAGGATTACAAGTCTGTGCCCGAGAAAGACGTCAAGGTAAACTATGTTAAAGACTTCCAGCGTCAGGTGAAGGACCCCACCAATGTGGAATGGTACCAGATGGATGAGAATACCTTCAAGGTTGCTTATCTGGATGCCGAGAAGAGCCGCCAGGCCATGGTTTTCAGCAGCAAGGGTAGCGAGACTCACTACTTTATCGACACCAAGTACTGCCCCGCCGCCGTACACGACACCGTGAACAACCTGTTCGCCGGCTATGACATCACCGACCTCTGGGTTCGCAAGGTGCGCAACAAGATGACCTATCAGGCTCGCATTGCCAAAAAGAGCGGTTTTCTCTTCTGGAAGAAAGAGACCGATGTGAAGGTCGTCAGTTGGGAGGTCGACGGTAGATACATAGGCGAGTAAGAATAACTGTAGATACAAAGAGCCCCGCGCATTGCGCGGGGCTATTCTTTTTTACTCTACCGCGTCGCGTCCGTGGCAGTTTTTGTATTTCTTTCCGCTTCCGCAGGGGCAGGGGTCGTTGCGACCCACCTTCTTCTCCACGTGCACCGGCATCACTTTCTGGGGCTGCTGGCGGCTGCTGTCGATAGCCTGCTGTTGCTGCTGGGCGGCACGGTCGAACTGGTTGTCGCGACCGGCACGCAGACCGCGCTGCGGTGCTTGCGGACGCTGGGCCTCGCGCACCTGGCTCTCGTCGGGCAACGGCAGTGAAGCGCGGCTAAGGAAGCTTGTAATCTCGCGGTTGATGTTGAGCAGCATCTGTTCAAACAGTTTGAAGCTTTCGAACTTGTATATCAGTAGCGGATCCTTCTGCTCGTAGGCGGCGTTCTGCACACTCTGGCGCAGGTCGTCGAGCTGGCGCAGATGTTCCTTCCACAGGTCGTCGATGATGGCCAGCGTGATGCCCTTCTCGATGCTAAGCTGCAACTCGCGGCCGTGCGTCTCGTAGGCTTTCTTCACAGGTACCACGACGTTGAGGACCTTCTTTCCGTCGGTGATGGGGAATGCCACGTTGATGTATCGTGTGTTCTCGGCGATGTTCTTGATAAAGGGCCATGCGTTCTCGCAGAGCTTCTGCATGCGCTCCTTGTAGGCGCTGAAGCACTGGTCGTAGAGCAGCTGTATGGCTTCCTTGCGGTGCATCGAGAGGAATTCGCGCTCACTCATCGGCACCTCGTGGGCAAAGACCCTGATGACTTCCATCTTGAACTCATCCCAGTCGCTGCCTTCGGTGTAGAGCAGCTCGCAGGTGTCGAAGAACATGTTGCTGATGTCGATGCTCAGGCGGTCGCCATAGAGGGCGTTGCGGCGCTTGTTGTAGATGACGGTGCGCTGGTTGTTCATCACGTCGTCGTATTCCAGCAGGCGTTTGCGCATGCCGAAGTTGTTCTCCTCGACCTTCTTCTGTGCGCGCTCAATCTGCTTGGTAATCATCGAGTGCTGGATTACCTCGCCCTCTTCAAGACCCATGCGGTCCATCACCTGGGCTATGCGCTCGCTGCCGAAGAGACGCATCAGGTCGTCCTCCAGCGACACGAAGAATAGGCTCGAGCCCGGGTCGCCCTGACGGCCGGCACGACCGCGCAGCTGGCGGTCAACGCGGCGGCTCTCGTGGCGCTCGGTGCCGATGATGGCCAGACCGCCTTTCTCCTTCACGTCGCCCTTGAGCTTGATATCGGTACCACGGCCGGCCATGTTGGTGGCGATGGTCACGCGACCAGGCTCACCGGCCTGTGCCACGATGTCGGCTTCCTTCTGGTGCAGTTTGGCGTTGAGGACATTGTGCGGAATCTTCTTCATCTTGAGCATCTTGCTCAGCAACTCGGAAGTCTCGACGCTTGTGGTACCCACCAGCACGGGGCGGCCTTCGCCGATGAGGCGCTCCACCTCGTCGATGACGGCCTTGAACTTCTCGCGCTTGGTCTTGTATATCATGTCGTCCATGTCGTTGCGGGCGACAGGCTTGTTGGTCGGTATCTCCACCACGTCGAGCTTGTAGATGTTCCAGAACTCGCCAGCCTCCGTCGAAGCGGTACCGGTCATGCCGGCCAGCTTCTTGTACATGCGGAAGTAGTTCTGCAACGTGATGGTGGCGTAGGTCTGTGTGGCGGCCTCGACCTTGGCGTTCTCTTTGGCTTCCACAGCCTGGTGCAGGCCATCGCTCCAGCGGCGTCCCTCCATGATACGGCCGGTCTGCTCATCGACAATCTTCACCTGGTTGTCCTCGGTGAGGATATAGTCGACGTCGCGCACGAACAGTGTGTAGGCTTTCAGCAGCTGGTCCACAGTGTGCACGCGCTCGCTCTGCACCGCGAAGTCGGAGTATATCTTGTCCTTGGCCTCGGTCTTCTGCTCGGGTGTCAGGCTGGCGTTGTTCTCCACCTCGGCGATGGCGCTGCCGATGTCGGGCAGCTGGTAGAAGTTGGGGTCTTCGCCCAGCGAGGTGAGGTATTCCATTCCCTTGTCCGTAAGCTCCACCTGGCGGTTCTTCTCGTCAATCACGAAGTACAGCTCGTCGTCGATGATGTGCATGTACTTGTTCTGCTCCTGCATGTAGAAGTTCTCCGTCTTGAGCAGTATGCTCTTGATGCCGCTCTCGGAGAGGTATTTGATGAGGGCGTTGTTCTTGGGCAGGCCGCGGTAGGCGCGGAGCAGCTGCTTGGCGCACTCGTCTTCGGGCTTGGGGTCGGGCTTCTCGGCAATGCCTTTCTTGGCATCGGCGAGCAGTTGCGTCACAAGCACGCGCTGGGCGTTGTAGAGCTTCTCGATGGTGGGCTTGAAGCGGTAGAACTCCTGCTCGTCGTCGTTCTTGCCGGTAGGGCCGCTGATGATGAGAGGCGTACGGGCATCGTCGATGAGCACCGAGTCCACCTCGTCGACGATGGCGTAGTTGTGGCCGCGCTGCACCAGCTCCTCGGGGTTGCGGCTCATGTTGTCGCGCAGGTAGTCGAAGCCGAACTCGTTGTTGGTGCCGTAGGTGATGTCGCAGTTGTAGGCACGCTTGCGCTCGTCGCTGTGCGGCTCGTGCTTGTCGATGCAGTCAACTGTCAGGCCGTGGAACTCGAACAGCATACCCATCCACTCCGAGTCACGCTTGGCCAGATAGTCGTTCACGGTGACCACGTGCACGCCCTTGCCGGGCAGTGCGTTGAGGTACACCGGCAGTGTGGCCACGAGGGTCTTGCCCTCGCCGGTGGCCATCTCGGCTATCTTGCCGCTGTGCAGCACCACGCCGCCTATGATTTGCACGTCGTAATGCACCATGTCCCACGTAATCTCGTTGCCGCCGGCCACCCAGTGGTTCTTGTACAGGGCCTTGTCGCCCTCGATGGTGATGCTGGCGTGCGAGGCCGCCAGGTCGCGGTCGTGCTCGGTGGCGGTGACCACCACGGTCTCGTTCTCGGTGAAGCGCTTGGCAGTCTCCTTGACCACGGAGAAGGCCTCGGGCAGTATCTCGTCCAGTACCTTCTGGGTCTTGTCGTAGCTCTGCTTCTCCAACTCGTCGATGCGCTTGTAGAGGTTCTCCTTCTCCTCCACGGGCATGTCGTATTCGGCGTCTATGCGGTCGCGCAACTGCTTCAGCTCGGCCTCCTCGGCCTCGCGGGCTTTGTTGATGCGCTCCTTGAATTCAATGGTCTTGGCACGCAGGCCGTCGTTGTCGAGGGCTGCGATGGCAGGGTAGGCGGCGAGGGTGGCGTCGAGGAAAGGCTTCACAGTCTTCAGGTCGCGCTGGCTCTTGTCGCCGAACAGTTTGGTCAGGAAATTAGCCATTTTATTACTTGTACTTCTCTATAATATTATACAATTCAATCAATTGCGGTGCTTTCGGCACCACAGGTGCAATTTGCAAAGATACATAAATTTCTTTATATCCGGCCACTGTGGTGCATTTTTTTACATCAAAAAGCATGCCAAAGCGCTACCTCTCCGTCTTTGCTTCGTTTGTTCGCCTATTGTTCTACCATTGTTTTACGGTAAAAAGCGTAGAACAACAGTTAAACAACCGGTGAACAACCGTAGAACAGTCGGAGAGGCATCGGAGCTGAGGTGGGGAAAAGTCGTTTTTTTGAAAAAATATTTTGCCATGTCGGCAAACTTTCGTATCTTTGCATTTTGATTTAGAAACTAAAATATTTAATAAAACAATATAAAAGACAATGCAAAAGAGTAAAGTAGGACTTGATTTTGTGGAGGTTGAGCATGCACGCGACGTGGCACGGAGAATTGCCGGACAGGTGCAGGATTTCGTTGAAGACTACACCACAGTGGCTGTGGAGCGCACGCTGTGCCGCTTCCTCGGCATCGACGGCATCGACGCCAACGACGTCCCCATGCCCAACGTTGTGGTCGAAGAGCTGAAGAGCAAAGGCGTCCTTGGCGAGGGTGTGATGTTCTATGTCGGCAACGCCATGGTGGAGACCGGCATGAGCCCGCAGCAGATTGCCGAGGCTATCGCCGCCGGCACGCTCGACATCACCAAGCTGCCCGTCCACACCAAGGCTGAGATCGACAAGGCCCTGGAGCCTGTAATCAACGCAACCATTGAGAAAGTGCGTGGTAACCGTCTGCGCCGCGAGAAGTACATCGAGACGATAGGCGAGGGCAGCAAGCCCTACCTTTACATTATCGTCGCAACGGGCAACATCTATGAGGACGTCGTCCAGGCACAGGCTGGTGCCCGCCAGGGTGCCGACATCATCGCCGTTATCCGAACCACCGGACAGTCGCTGCTGGACTATGTGCCCTACGGCGCCACCACCGAGGGTTTCGGCGGCACCTTCGCCACGCAGGAGAACTTCCGCATCATGCGCAAGGCCCTGGATGAGGTGGGCGAGGAGGTCGGCCGTTACATACGCCTCTGCAACTACTGCTCGGGCCTCTGCATGCCGGAGATTGCCGCCATGGGCGCCCTCGAAGGCCTCGACGTGATGCTGAACGATGCCCTGTACGGCATCCTGTTCCGTGACATCAATATGCAGCGCACGCTGATCGACCAATACATGAGCCGTATTATCAACGGCTTCGCGGGCGTAATCATCAACACCGGCGAGGACAACTACCTGACCACCGCCGACGCCTACGAGGAGGCGCACACGGTGCTGGCTTCCGACCTCATCAACGAGCAGCTGGCGCTGATGGCCGGCCTGCCGGAGGAGCAGATGGGCCTTGGCCACGCCTTCGAGATGGACCCCATGCTGGAGAACGGCTTCCTCTACGAGTTGGCACAGGCCCAGATGATTCGCGAAATCTTCCCCAAGGCTCCGCTGAAATACATGCCCCCGACCAAGTTCATGACCGGCAATATCTTCCGCGGCCATATTCAGGATGCCCTGTTCAACATCATCGGCCAGTGGACGCACCAGGGCTTGCAGCTGCTGGGTATGCCCACCGAGGCTATCCACACCCCCTTCATGAGCGACCGCTACCTCTCTATCGAGAACGCCAAGTATATCTTCAACAACATGAAGGACATCGGCGAGGAGGTGGAGTTCAAGGAGGGCGGCATCATCAAGAGCCGCGCCCAGGAGGTGCTGCACAACGCCACCAAGTTGCTCGAGACCATGGAGAGCGAAGGCCTCTTCACCGCACTGGAGAAGGGTATCTTCGCCAACGTGAAGCGTCCGAAGACCGGCGGTAAGGGCCTCGACGGCGTCACCCTGAAGGGCGAGCACTATTTTAACCCGTTTGTTGAATTAATGAAAGGAAAGAAATAAAGGTTATTGGTTAGGGGTTATCGGTTATGGAGGCTGACGCAGTCAAATGCGGTCGCCGATAACCGATGACCGCAAAACTCAATAACCTATAACCAATAACCTATAACCCTTAAAAGAGATGAGCGAAGGATTGTATTCAATGGAGGCTAAGGATTACGACAAAACCTTAGACCTCACCAAGATAAAGCCATACGGCGACACGATGAATGACGGCAAGGTGCAGCTGAGTTTCACCCTGCCGGTGCCCGCAGGTGCGGAAGCCGAAGAGGCCGCCAAGCAGCTGCTGAAGAAGATGGGCTTCGAGAACCCGCTGGTGGTCTACCAGAAGGAACTGACTGAAGGCTTCTGCTTCATGAACTGCTACGGTTCGCTGACCCACACGGTGGATTACACCAGCATCCATGTGCCCAAGGTGGAGAGTACCACCATGGACATGCACGAGTGCGACGAGTATATCCGTGAGCACATAGGCCGTAAGATTGTCATCGTGGGCGCTTCGACGGGTACCGATGCCCACACGGTGGGTATCGACGCCATTATGAACATGAAGGGCTATGCCGGCCACTACGGCTTGGAGCGCTACGACATGATCGACGCCTATAACCTCGGCAGCCAGGTACCCAATGAGGAGTTCATCGCCAAAGGTATCGAGCTGCATGCCGACGCCCTCATCGTCAGTCAGACGGTGACGCAGAAGGACGTGCATATCAAGAACCTCACCGAGCTTGTCGAGATGCTCGAGGCCGAGGGTCTGCGCGACAAGGTCATCCTTATCTGCGGCGGTCCCCGTATCAGTCACGAGTTGGCCAAGGAGCTGGGTTATGATGCCGGCTTCGGTCCCAACACTTATGCCGACGACGAGGCCTCCTACATCGCCCAGGAGATGGTGGCCCGCGGCTGGAAGTAACTGGCGAATGATAACATTATGGAAACGGCGAATTATACGAATTATACGAAGCTACGCAGGTCAATTGGGAGCGAATTACTCGAATTGTGCTTGCGCATGCCTTCGAGTAATTAGCCTAAAATTTAAAGACTGCGTAGCTTAGAGAAATTAGAGCAATTCGCCGTTAGAAAAAAAGATAATCAACATTAAAAATAGCAATATGGAAAAAGAACAGATTAAACCCTTTATCGCCAAGCGCGCGGCTCAGGAGCTGCACGACGGCGATGTCGTCAACCTTGGTATCGGTCTGCCGACCTTGATCCCCAACTTCCTGCCCGAAGGCGTGCACGTCATCCTGCAGAGCGAGAACGGTATGATTGGCATGGGTCCCACCCCCGAAGAGGGCAAGGAAGACCCCTGGTTTATCAATGCCGGTGGCGGATACATCACCCATGTACCCGGTGCCTCGACCTTCGATAGCGCTACCTCGTTCGGTATCATCCGTGGCGGCCATGTGGACGTGAGCGTCCTGGGTGCCATGCAGGTGGATGAGGAAGGCGACCTGGCCAACTGGATGATTCCTGGCAAGAAGACCCCCGGTATGGGTGGCGCTATGGACCTCCTGGTGGGTGCCAAGAAAGTCATCCTCGCCATGGAGCACACCGCCAAGGGTAACCCCAAGATTCTGAAGAAATGCACCCTTCCGCTCACCGCCAAGGGTCAGGTGAACATGATTATCACCGAGATGGGTGTCATGGAGATTACCCCCAAGGGTATCGTGCTGACCGAAATCAACCCCGAGTTCACCGTTGAGCAGGTGCAGGCCGCTACCGAGGCCACGCTGATTATCAGCCCTGATTTGAAAAAGATGAATGCTTGAATGTCTGAATGTGAAAATGCTTGAGTGATATACTCAAACAATCAAACAATCAAGCAATCAAACAATTATCATGATGAAGAAAACAATCATCGCTGCTGTCGCGCTGCTGTGCCTTTGTGGCACAGCAGCCGCCCAGCGGCATATCGAATTCCGTTGGCACGGCCTCTATTGCGTGGGCGATGCCAGCTTTGCTTTCAATGTGAACCGTTCGCCCAGCGAGGCATCGGGTTTTGGCGACACTGTGGCGGCTCTTATGCCCTCCTTCTCTGCAGGCTACCAGTTCCGTAAGGAGGCTGCCGTGGGTCTGGGCTTCAGCTACTTGGCCGACTCCAAGGGTGCCTTCACCCAGATGCCCCTCTTTGTGGAGCTCCGCAGTCATTTCACACGCGACCAGCTGACCCCCTACGGTGTGTTGCAGGTGGGTTATTCATTGCCTCTCGGCAAGTCCAGCGAGCCTCCGTCGACCAAAATAGAGGAAGGCGGTCTTTACCTCGGTCTCGAGGTGGGTGGCCGTTATGCGTTCAGCCGCTCTTTCGCAATTGGCTTGCATGGCGGTTACAAGATGCTGTATTCTAACAAGGTGCAGCGTTCCGACGCTCTCAACAATCCCATCCTTTCCGAGTCGGTGGCGCTGAGTTTAATCAATTTTGGTGTTTCGTTCTATCTGGGAGGCGATTGATAAAAGATGCGAAGGGGACTGCTGATATTACTGGCGCTATGGTTCTGTGCCTCCATCGCGGAGGCGCAGAACGTTGATGGTGCGCGCCTTCCGGCTCGCGCCAATGTGGTGGCTTACGACGATGAGGATGCCATCGTGAAGTCAGCCTATCAGGAGTCGCCTTACTACGTGGCTCTTTCCGGCAGGTGGGATCAGCAGCAAACCGATAGCTCCATTAGCTACTCTCGCGAAATCGAGGTGGAGAAGTACTGGAGCGACTACCGGGTTTCGTTGAATGTCAGATGTGGCTATGGTTGCCGCGTCTATCTCAACGACAAGTGGGTGGGCTATGGCGACGACTCCCGCCATTGGAACGAGTTCGACCTCAACGGTTTTCTGAAGTACGGTAAGAAGAATGTACTGAAAATCGTGGCCCTGAAACATCCTGCCGGAGCACTGCTCGAACATGAGCGTCAGGTCATGGGATTAAACGGTGAGCCCTATCTGCTTTTCAAGAGTGACCCCAACATCGCCGATATGTCGTTGGTGTCCGATTACGATGCCGCCACGGCCACGGGGTCCCTCACAGTAGACGCTTCCATCTTCAACAGCAAGAAGAAGGGTCGTTACTATTTAGAGGTGGAGATTTGGGACCCGCAGAACCATTCCTTCGACCGCATGGGGCGTTGGGTGGTCTTCGACAAGAAGAGTGAGATGTCGGTCGACATCAGTCGCTCGTGGCCCAATGTCGTCCCCTGGACTGCAGAAACGCCCAACCTCTACACCGTCGTGCTGCGTCTGCGTGACGAGGAGATGGAAGAGGAGGAGGTCGTGGGTGCCCGTTTCGGCTTCCGCCGCGTGGAGGTCAAGGACGGGCTGCTGAAAGTCAACGGCACGCCGGTGACACTCAAAGGAGTAGTTGTCCCTGACAACTCCACTGGTGACTATACCAGTCGGCAGCATCTTCGCACCCTCATTCAGAATCTCAAGGCCAATAATATCAATGCCGTCCGCACCGCCACATTCTCGCCCACGGTGCCCTGTTTTTATGAGTTATGTGACGAATATGGCCTCTATGTCATCTGCGATGCCAACCTGATGCCTGTCTCCAACCAGCGTCAGGTAGTGGCTACCGACAAGGATTTCGTCCCTCTCTTTGAGCGGCGGGTGGAGAATCTCTATGGGAAGTACAAGAATTATACTTCCATTATTGCCTGGTCGCTGGGTGACACACGCGACAACGGCGTCTGTATGGGTGCTGCCTACAAACGGCTGAAAGCCATTGAGAAAAATCGTCCGGTCATCTTCTCCGGTGCCGATTTCTCATCTAATACGGACATCGTGGCCTTCATCCATCCTGACCAGCAGCAACTGCGTCAGGCAACCTCGAAAGCCGGCGACCGCCCCTTCCTGGTGCTGGAGGCTTCCGGGGTGAACTTTGAGAAGATTTGGGACAAAGTACTCAATACCCGTAGCCTGCAAGGGGCTTTTGTCGACGAGCGGTACGAGCAGACTTTGTCCGCATTGAAGAGCCTCTATAGTCCCTTCGATGTCCACCTCTCCAAGAAATCTATCGACGACATTGAGTTCACGGTCTACAACCGCAATGATTTCGCCGATTTCAGCCAGTATTTATTAGAGTATACGATATATACTAATTTACGCTCCAGCATCACTGGCGGCGACCTGCCGGTAGCCATCCAGGGTGGGGGAGTGGAGGCGGTGAAACTGCGTGTTCCGCCCGTGAAACTTGAGCCCGGCGAGGAACTCTTTATCCGTTTCGACCTGTCGCAGCGACAGAAGGGTAGGATGGTCTCCTCGTCCGTTATCGGCACTGTAGCCCTCCCATTGAATGAGAAGAACACAAGTCGGAAACCATTCGTCAATAAACCCAACAATGATGACGATGCTGTGTTCAGTCATATTGTCATCGATACGGGGAAAATAAATATTGACAGCCTGTTGTCGATGCTCCAGTTCAAGGGGCATGAAGACTGGACGCCCGAAAGGGTGGCGGTGTCCTATCGTAGCCCCGATGCCTATACCGCCTGCATCGATGCCATGATGCAATATATGTCGGCTGGCACGCCGATGTGCTACGTTCGTATCACCTATTCTTGCTTCAGCACAGGTGATATTGTTTTTGACTATACTATTTCGTCTACCGATGCTTTCCGAGGGACCCTTGTTCCACAGTTCGTTGTCAATTTGCCTCAGCGCGAGGATGACAGCATTGCTTGGTTTGGCCTCGACCGCGAAACACATTTTGCCAACCAACTTTCTGGCATCCCCGGCACCTATAGCGAATCCATGGCGAAAATGAAAGGGTCTTCGCGTCAGCAGGTTCGTTGGTGCGCCAGCCTGTTTGGCGACGACAACCTTTATATGGCGTTGGTTGACAATATGTCCACTGTGGATGTTGGCGACGGAAAACTCACCTTTACTCCCGAAGAAGGAAGTGGCAATTTCCGCCTTCACTTTCACGAATACGACAAGCACAGTGAACGTCCCGAGGACTTTTACGCCCTTGAGATTCCTGTCGTGAAGACCGGTATCGTCGAGCCGCCGAAGATTACGGCTTCCGAGATTCGTTTCTTGCAACCTTTGACGGTCACTATCACTTCGCCGACGAAAGGCGACATACGTTATACACTCGACGGCACTGAACCGGTGGAGACTTCTGAATTGTACACCAAGCCTTTGCAACTTACCACCACAACTATTGTGAAGGCTCGTATCTTCGTCAAGGGGATGCCGCCGTCGTTCACCGCCACACGCAAGTTCAACTACGACTATATCGTCTCCACCACTTTCTCGCGCAAGCCCAACACCCCCTTCAACGTGGGTACCGACACCATCCTTTTCGATGGCGAAAAGGGCGTTATCAGCGACCTGCAGCGCGGCTGGCTTGGATTCTCCGGAAGCGGGGTGACGGCCACCGTGATATTGTCGAAACAGATTGACATTGAGAATATCACACTTCGTTTCGCCCATGTGCCTGACAATTGGGCTTTCGCTCCCCGTCAGGTTACCGTGGTGTTGTCGACCGATGGCGAGAACTTCACCGACACACTTCAGACGGCGATGCCCTTTGACCCCGCCTCCAGCGAGGAGAATACTCCCCGGGAGGTTGAAATCAAGGTGCCGGTCACCAAGGAGGGTGTCGCCGCCTTCAAGGTAGAGGTCGACGCCCTCTCGGCCGTCCCCGCCTGGCATCGTGCCAAAGGACTGAAACCTTGGGTGTTGATGGACGAGATTGAGGTGAGTGAAAAACTGAAAAATGATAAATGAAAATATAGATTCCATAAATCCCATAATGTCCATAAGCCCTATGAAATCCATCCGATACTTCTTTGTCTCCTTACTCCTTACTCCTTTCCTCCTCACCTCCTGCGAGGTGGAGTTCTCGCCCAACGCCGAGTGGAAGAATGTCCCGGTGGTCTATTGTCTGCTCGACCAGGATGACGATACCACATGGGTGCGTGTCCAGCGCTGCTACCTCTCCGAGGGGAATATCTATCAGTATGGCTCTAATTCCGACTCTATCAATTATCCCCAGGGTTCCATCCAAGTGGCACTCTTGGCTTATGACGGTGGCACATTGAAGGACTCCATTGCCTTCACCTATACCGAAGTCGACCGCGATTCCGGCGCTTTCGCCTATACCGCTCAGCCTGTCTATTATGCCCTGACGAAAAACAAACTGCGCGAGAACTACACCTTTGTCCTCAACGTGCGTAACACCGCCGACGGGTCGCTCCTCGCCACTACCAACCCCATTACTCTCATTAAGAAAACATCCGGGACGCTCATATCCAAGCCCTCTATCACTGTGACTCCCTCAGGTGATACCCTGGGAGGGTTCTATTTCAACGAAGTAGATCCTGTTTCTCCGGCCCAAGCCTCCTGTCTCATTCAGTGGAATCCCCTTGAGAATGCCCGCCTCTACCAACCGGTGGTGCGTTTCTACTACGAGTCGGGAGGGGTCAAGCACCATATAGACTTCCTCTGTCCGCGTGTCTCCTCCTCCTCTTCTGAGGTGCGTTACACCCGTGAGCAGTTCCTCACCGAACTCAGGAACAGGTTTCAGGATGACACAACGGTGAAGCATTATATCCCTCATGTGGATATCTACCTCACCTGCTGTTCGGAAGAGCTGAATGCCTATATATCAACATCGTTTTTGGGTAATTCCATCAATCAAGAGCATGAGGCTTTCACCAATATTATCGGTGGCGTAGGAGTTTTTGCAGCTCGCCGCACACACCTTTTCAAGGGTATGCCCGCAGACAACTCCGTCCAGCCTGGGGTGGGACTAAACGACCTCATCTTGAATCTCGGAGTAGGGTTTGAAGCGTATTGATGTTAATGGTTAATGGTTAATGGTTATAGGTTATAGGTTATAGGTTATAGGTTATAGGTTATTGAGGGAAGGGTATTGGTTAATGGTTAAAGGTTAATGGTTAATGTTTAATGTTTAATGGTTTGCTCCAGCCCCTGCTCACCGACTTTGCTTGCGTCGCAGGCCGTGACCAAAGGTCATGCAGATTGGTTATTGAGGGAAGGGTATTGAGGGAAGAGTTTTTATATTATTTATTATA
>JAEEGH010002640.1_pt1 | contig 48176 bp, 35 predicted proteins | sample 9134181 | NCBI WGS metagenome assembly JAEEGH01 (sample SAMN16246544, study PRJNA631951) | gut metagenome | biome: gut microbiome; feature: rumen; material: DP-attached | host: Bos | place: Iran: Karaj | collected 2018-10
TGGGGAGTGAAGGATTCGAACCTACGAAGCACTAGGCAGCAGATTTACAGTCTGTCCCCTTTGACCACTCGGGAAACTCCCCTAAATAAAAAAAGCTGCCTGAAGGACTCGGACCCTCGACCCCGAGATTACAAATCACGTGCTCTACCAACTGAGCTAAGGCAGCATTTATTGATTCGCTTGAGTTATTAACCCGTGCGATGTGTTGATAATATAACAAACTGACAAAAAAGTGTCAACAGGCTTTTTTGCTTTTTTTAAAAGTTTTTAATTTTTTTTAGCAGCAAAGTCCGGTCTGAGTTTTTCTCCCCCGTTGATATAAACAGGAACAACACTTGCATTATCTTCAAGATAAGTTGTAATGAGGACGCGGATCATTTTTTCAGGGCTGCCTTCAATTTTAGGTTCCTGACTGCAGAAAAGAGGAACTCTTGAAACATCAATCGGAGGATTGCCGCGTCTGAGAGCGGCGGCCGGATTCATCTGATTAAGGTCGTCTGTAATTGTAAACTGAATGCTTACAATGTCTTCGCTTTTTAAATTATTTTCCTTTACCAGTTCGCTGAACATCTGTCCAACATTTTGAATTACTGATTCTTTTGTGTTTTCGGCGCCAGTTGCACCGCGGATTCCAAAAAGACGCATATTTACTCCAATTTTATTCAAGATTATTAAGTGCTTTGAGAACATCAGCAGAGCTGTTGCTGGAAAGCAGATTATTAAGGTCAGGGTATTTTTTTAGAACCTCACCTATTTTTGTAAGTCTATTTACAGAGCGTTCATCGGCAAGAATTTTCTGTGCCTGCTCTTTAGCTGCATCACTCAAAAGAGCATCAACCATGTCCTGGAACTTTTCGTAAGATTTACGGGCAATTTTATAAAGCCTTACGTCAGGAATTTTTGCCTTTTTAAGAACAACATCCTTTACTTCAATGTATTCAAATTTTCCGGACTGTTTGAGCTGTTCAACTGCGGGTCCAACATCAAAAACAGTAACGAGATTTTCGGCATTCTGTTCGATTATGGTTTTTGAAAGTTCAAAAGCGATTTTGCCTGCACTTTCTTCAAGATAAGTTTTTAAACCTTCATTTGAGTTTATAGTGCCGTTTTTTAAAAGTTGAACTGTGTTTTCCGGCGTAACAAGGAGGCTGATATCAAAATCAAAGGAATATGAAAAGTCAGGATTTCCCCGGATTAAGGAAGTGTATATTTCGGCAGATGGAAGGGTTCCCTTTAAGTTCTGTGACGAATGGAAAATTCCATGGTCAAATTTATGAATTACAACATTTGTCGGAAGAAGGGCTTCCCAGCGCCACATCAGCTTTCCGTTTTCGATGATTTTTTCGCTGACGCCTCCGGTTTTACTGACCATTACGCCGTACTGACCGGCAGGGACTTTCATGTTGACAAGACCAAAGTAAAAAACGGCCGCTCCAAACAAAAGGATAATAATTACGCTGACAATCCCCTTTTTCATATTCCACCTTTAATATATAATTGGATTTATAAGTAGAATATACAAAAATTATTCAGTTAGCAAGCATGAAAAAAAATTCTGATTCACCGCAAAAATTTGATATAAGAAATTTTTCAATTTTCAGACGACTGCCTCTTTTGCTTTCCCTCACCAGACGCGGGATGATTTTTTTTATGTTTCTGCTTGTTGCTCAGCTTCTGCTTTTTTTGACCGGAAACATCCAGCACTTTCTCGACGAAAACCAGACGCTTACCCTTAAAATGTGCTCTTACGCTGCAATCGGAATGGGATTTTTTTCTTTTGCGGCAGTAATTGAATGTATTTATTACATCGTTACCAAAAAAAAGGCGTATTTTTATGTTCATCTTGCGATTTTTTTTGTACTTTTCTTATTAGCATGTTTTGTTTGTTTTGGGGCAAACTTTATTTTTATAGTTTCGGACGGACTTGCCTGATATGAATAAAATTTCAATTCCCTTCGAATTAAAGGAATTCAACAAAATATTTTCTCAGCACGGCTTTAAGGCATACCTCGTTGGAGGAGCCGTACGCGATACAATCCTTGGCAAAAAGATTTCCGACTGGGATGTAACTACAAACGCAACTCCTGAGGACGTAACAAAAATGTTTAAGGTTGTTATCCCGACAGGAATTGCCCACGGAACAGTTACAGTTCATTTTATGAAGCACGAAATTGAAGTTACAACATTCCGTGCGGATCAGGGCTACTCAGACGGAAGACATCCCGACAAAATCGTTTTTGCTAAGACAATTGAAGAAGATCTGAGCCGCCGCGACTTTACGATGAATGCAATTGCCGCAGACCTGAGTGACGGTTCAATCGTAGACCCTTATGAAGGACAAAAAGACATAAAGGCTAAGCTTATCAAAACCGTCGGAAATCCACACGAGCGCTTTATGGAAGACGGGCTCAGACCTTTGAGGGGCTTGAGATTCTCAAGTCAGCTCGGTTTTGACATCGAAAAAGACACCTTCAACGAAATTTTTAACGTTGACATCCAGAAGAAAATCGGTTCAGTAAGCCTGGAGCGATTCCGTGATGAATTTGAAAAAATCCTCCGCTCCCCTAAACCTTCCCACGGTCTTCGCCTGATGGAACAAACAGGCGTCCTTAAAATCTTTATCCCGGAACTTGCAGAGTGCCGCGGTGTTGAACAGGCAGATGACAGAGGCTACCACGAAATGGATATACTGGACCATTGTTTTACAGCCTGCGACGGAGCTCCCAAGGACAACCTTGCAGTTCGCTATGCGGCCCTCTTCCACGACATAGGAAAAAAAGCTACACGAAAAGAAGTTTTTGAAGAAAATCCTTCAGACCCGTCAAAAAAAATCCGTATCGTGCATTTTTTTCAGCACGAAAAGGCTTCTGAAAAACTTACAAGAACAATTTTGACAAGAATTAAACTCAGCAACGCTCAGATTGATAAAATCTGTCACCTCGTTAAAGAACACATGTTCTACTACGAAAAAACGTGGTCAGATGCGGCAGTGCGCCGTTTTATAATCAGAATCGGACTTGAAAACATTGACGATCTGTTTGACCTGCGGCGGGCTGACACCTTCGGTAAATACGGAGTCCCGGTGGATGCCGGCAGCGATACTTCACTCAATCTCCTCGAACTTTCTGACAGAATCAAAAAAATTGAATCCGAAAAATCTGTCCTCGATTTAAAGAGTCTTGCCGTAAACGGAAAAGATCTGATTGAAGCAGGAATTGCACCCGGAAAAACTCTCGGTCACATCCTCAACGAACTTTTTCAGTGCGTTTTGGATGATCCTGATATGAATTCAAAAGAAAAACTCCTGCCGGTAGCCTTAAACCTTTACAAAAAAATCAGCGGCTGAATTTTCTGTACATCTCGGCGATAATTTTAATTCCCTGCTCAACTTCGTCTTCCGGGCCTGCATAATTTATGCGGAGGCATTTTGAATAATGAGCATGGTCTTTTAAAGGCGGAAGGCCGCCTTCAATGTCGTCGCCAAAGAAAAAGTATTCGCCGGGAACAACGATTACGCCCTTTTCCTTTAATTTTGAATAAAACTCTTTGGATGTAACCGAAAGATTATTCATCAGAATCCACTGGAAAATTGAACCTTCACTTTTGTGCAGGCGGTAATCAGTTCCTTCAAAATAATGATGGAATGCGGCAACGGCTTTTTTAGCCTTGTTTTCGTAGTAAGGTCTTACAAAGTCTTGTGCCTTTTGTACGAGCTCGCCTGATTTGATAAGTGGACTTGCAATTGCCTGTCCCATTGAACCGGATGCCAGGGCCGCAATCGCATTCAGGTTGCCTAAGGCTTTGACAATCTGCTCATCTGCAATAATGATTCCGGTGCGCAATGACGGAAGGCCGATTTTGCTCAAACTCATGCTCAGAATGATGTTTTTGCCGTAATAAGGCGATGCGTCATCTGTAAAAATAATGTTTGGCCATGGAAGCCCATAAGCGTTATCGATAATCAGAGGAACATTGTACTTATCTGCAAGTGAGGAAAGCCGTTTAACTTCTGTGTCTGTAAGAACGTTTCCTGTCGGGTTTGTCGGACGGGTTACGCACATTGCCCCGATTTTGGAAAAGTTTTTTTCCAGGTAATTTTCCAGAAGTTCAAAATTAACATGATACTTAAAGTTGTTGCCTTCTTCTTCCCATGTTGAAGGAATACTTACAAACATGTCCTTTTCGATTCCCTGGTCGGCATAACCGATGTAGTCCGGGGCAAGAGGAAAAAGAATGCGTTTTTTAACCTTTCTGCCGTTTTCTGTAAAAGTGCCTGCAAGAAGGTTAAAAAGATAAAAACAGGCGCTCTGGCTTCCGTTGCTGATTGCAACATTTTTACCGTCGATATTCCAGCCGTATTTGTTTTTAAAGAATTCTGCGACGGTTTCGATAAATTCAACACGGCCCTGGGGGCTGTCATAAAAACCAATGAGTTTTTCAAAATCGTCACCGGTATTTAAAATCTGCTCCATTCTCCTGCGGTACATCTGCTGGATTTGAGGAATCTGGGCAGGGTTTCCGCCGCCGAGACGGTACGGTTTAACTCCCTTCGGAAGCGGCTTACCGATATCGTCCATGAGCTGAAGAATGCCGGACTCGCCGCAGAGTTTATTGCCAAAATCGCTGAATGTCATTTTTAAATTTCTCCAATCTGACTGACTGTCTGTTTTTTACCTGTTTTTTTTGATTTTGTTTCTTTTTCCTGTTTTGGTTTTTCAAATTCAACCATGATTTTCTGTTTTACCAGATCAACGACAATATTATTTGAAGGCGGATCCGGGTTTTCCAGAAGCAGTAAAGAAAGCTGGTCTTCAATTTCTTTTTGAATGATTCGTCTCATCGGACGGGCACCCATGCTCGGTTCATATCCGTTTTGAATCAAATATTCGCGGCCTTTTTTTGTAACGCTGATTGTAAGATTTTTGTCAGCAAGGCGGTCTGTAAGTTCACCCAGCTGGATATTTAAAATCGATGCAATCTGCTGTTTGTTGAGGGCGTCAAATACAACCACATCGTCGATACGGTTAAGAAGTTCCGGGCTCATGAGGCGTTTAAGTTCTTCAAGGGCATTTGCTTTAATCTGAGTGTAAGGAAGTGTTCCGTCTTCAACAGATGAAAAGCCGAGGCGGTGTTCTGTTGTAATCTGTCTTGCACCTGCATTACTTGTCATAATGATGACAGTATTCCTGAAGTTTACAGTGTGACCAAGGTTATCGCTTAATTCACCTTCTTCAAGAAGCTGGAGCAGCAGATTGAATACATCAGGATGAGCCTTTTCAATTTCGTCCAGAAGAACAACGCTGTACGGGTGACGGCGGACTTTTTCTGTAAGCACACCACCCTCATCAAAACCTACATATCCCGGAGGCGCTCCGACAAGTCTGCTCGCATTGTGTTTTTCCATGTAATCAGACATATCGATACGAATCAGAGCATCTTCTGTTCCAAAAAGGAATTTTGCAAGAGTTTTTGCAAGCTGTGTTTTTCCGACACCGGTTGGTCCAAGGAAAATAAATGAACCCATTGGTCTGTCCCCGGAACTTACTCCCGAACGGCTTCGTCTGATTGCACCGGACAAAAGCTTTACCGCTTCGTCCTGGCCGATAACAGATTTATGAAGTTCATCTTCCATGTTAAGGAGACGTCTTGATTCATTTGAATCGAGCTGTTCGAGGGGAATGCCTGTGATTGAAGAAATTATCTGGCAGACATCGTCAACGGTAACGTGTTTTTTTGATAAAGAAGAATGATTCTGCCAGTAAGTGCTGAATTCATCAAATTTGCGTTTTAAGTCGCGCACCTTGTCACGAACTTCTGCGGCCTTTTCATAATTCTGGGTTGCAACGAGTTCTTTCTTTTCGTTGCTCAGGTTTTCAATAGCCTTTTCAAGGTCGGCAAGTTCCTGAGGGCGTTCTTCTTCGCTGATTTTTTTAGCTGAACCTGCTTCATCAAGGATATCAATTGCCTTGTCCGGCAAAAAGCGTTCAGGGATATAGCGCTCTGAAAATTTGACAATTGAAGGAATTACATCGTCGTCATAAATAACCCCGTGGAATTCCTCGTATTTGCCTTTAAGTCCGTTCAAAATTGCCTCAGTATCCTTTACGTCAGGTTCATCAACTTTTATAACCTGGAAACGGCGTTCGAGGGCTGAGTCCTTTTCAAAGTATTTGCGGTATTCTTTTAAAGTTGTAGCACCAACAATCTGAATTTCTCCACGGCTGAGGGCCGGCTTTAAGATGTTGGAAGCATCCATTGCCCCTTCCGGTCCGCCTGCTCCGATGATTGTATGCAGTTCGTCAATAAAGATAATGATATTTCCGTCTTCGCGGATTTCTTTCATCATTCTCTTCATGCGGTCTTCAAACTCACCGCGGTATTTTGTTCCTGCAACAAGAGCTGCAAGATCCAGGCTCAGAATACGCTTTTTCAAAAGGTAGTAAGGAACCTGGCCCTGAGCGATTTTCTGTGCAAGTGCTTCTACAACGGCAGTTTTTCCAACGCCAGGCTCACCGACCAGAACAGGATTGTTTTTTGTGCGGCGGCTTAAAATCTGAACAAGTCTCTTTAATTCTTTTTCGCGTCCTACGACAGGATCAAGTTTTCCTTCGCGGCTGAGTGCTGTAAGATCACGGCTGTATTCGGCAAGGAATGATGCGTTCTGGCGGCGTCGTTCAAAAGGCCCCTGTGCCGGAATCATCGGTCCCTGACCTGCCTGTGTGAATTTTGGATTTTTATTTGCCTGTTTTGCAAAGAAATAGCTTGAAGTAAAGTGACTTTGAACAGTTCTGACAGCATTGCGGATATCTTCTGAAGAAATACCTGCGCGGCTGAAAAACTTGTGGGAGGTGCTGTCTTCTTCGCGGGATGAAGCGATAAGGATGTGCTCGGTTCCGACGTATTCGTTACGGAGGGCATTTGCTTCCATTGCGGCAACATCGATTAAGGCCCTCAGACGGATTGACGGAGGAAGCTCAGAAACCTGGGTGTCGCGGTTAGGATTTGCCGAAAAGTTTTTTTCTATCATGACCTGCAATGGCAGGATATTAAGATTCAATTCTTTTAAGGTTATAAAGCCGAGGCCTTCAGAACTTTTTATCATGGCAAGAAGAACGTGTTCAGGCAAAAGCTCAACGGAACCGCATTTACGGCCCTCTTCCTGAGCGATGATTAATAATTTCTGTAAAAGTGGAGAAATTGTTTTCATACCCATATATTTTACTCACAAACTTGAATATGTTCAAACGTATTACGAATCAGTTTCATACGCATAAACTGTTCCTGCAGGGAACGGTCCTTTGCGATATCCTGCGGAAAAGTAAACTGCCCGTTGCTCAGAACGAATTTTAATTTTGCGTCCTGCACACGGTAATAAATCGTCATAATCTGATGATAAGTTAAATTATTGAATAAACCAAGGTTTAAGCCCCAGCGCAGCCCTGACACAATCGAAAGTGCTTCCCGGTTGGTGCACAGGTAGCCGATTTTTGTGCTTGCAAAACACTTAAAGATTATATCCTTTGCCCGTGTCATGTGGTTTTCTATGACAAGTTTTCTGTTCTGGAGCTCGGTCTGCATGATAAAATTAAGGGCTTCGGCAAAAAGGGTTCGTTGCTCTGCTTCGTTTCCGACACTGCTGATAGTCGTAGAAGCAATAAAAAATGAGCCTGCACTAAAACCGAATTTTGAATCTGAGTTTGGTCCGAATCCGTATTTGAGTTCAATATTTTTTTTCTGAAGGGCCTCTACAAGGGGCGGCAACTGTTCAAGGAAGGCCGTAGAAGGCAGATGAACCATTGCAGTTAACTTGAGTCCTGTTCCGCTGTCTTTTATGTTTGATGTTAAATACCCGTATTCGGTGCTGGCTGCAAACTGAAGATACTGCTGGAGTTCAAGATCTGCTTCATGGCATTTTTTATATGCACCCTCAATATCAAGTCCTGCGTTTGTGCATGAAATCCGGATATGGTCGCGGTCGTTTACGGTTGCGATAAAGCCCATGTTGGATTTGTTGCCGTCTAGACACTGCACGATTCCGCCGGCAGGTGCGTTGTTTACGGATTCCTTTATCATCCCCCGTTCCATAAAAAGATTAAAACCTAACGTCATGAGGCTTGGAATCGAATTAGTCTGATAAAAGTCAGTTTTTTTTGCAAAGGCGTCAAAGACGAGGGTCTGAACCCTCACTGCGTCTTCAGTTTTTATTTTCTGAGGAAAAGGAAAGTCTGCGAGATTTCTGACAAGTCTTGCCCTGGTAGAAACAACTACATCGTCAAAATTACCTTTGTAGCTGTACCATTCAAAAAGATTGTCAGTAAGATTGAGTTCAGACAGAATAATCCTCCATTAAAAAAGCGGCGCTGCACGAATGCGCGCTGCAGGAACTTTTTAGCATACATCGTCACTGCCCTGGACAGGAGACTTTTCTATAGCCCTGAGGTAGTCACGGTAAAAGGCGGCTTTTTCGTAGTCTTCGTTTTTTAAAGACTCCTGCAATTTGTTCTGAATCAGAATTCTGTCAGTCAGAACATTTCTAAAGCGAGGAAGTTTTTTTGGTAACTGTCCGGTATAAGTTGAATTTACACCAAAGTCTTTGAGGATATCCCTGATGTATGAATCAAAACTTGCATAGCATTCGGGGCATCCGACTTTTAAAGTACTTTTTATTGAATTGAGGCTTGTTCCGCAAGCGGGACAAACGAGATTTTCTCCATAATTCATAAACACCCCCACGTAAACAGTATAACTTTAAAAACTAAACTTTGCGAAGAGTTTCGTTAGGTTTTTCTTTACCGGCCTTAATCGAAGGCAGAGCGCTGACAAGAAGGGACAAAATCAAAGTACCTGCCCCGATAATAATCAGCTCTGTCAGCGGAATTGAAAGCGGAATTTTCTGCAGATAGAAAGCCGGATCCAGCAGATGGAACTGTCCGTCATAGGTTCCGATTCCTAATAAAAGATACACAAATTCAATTAAAAAGTTAAATACTTTTTCAAAAAAACTTATTATATAATCAAAATTTACAGCCGCCAGAAGTCCGACAGGGATTCCGGCAAAGACACCGAGGGAACCTGTAATGAGGCCTGTAATCAAAAATGCAGCCGTAATGCCATTTGATGTTGCTCCAAGGCTTTTTAAAATTGCAATTTCCTTACGCCTCTCCATTACAAGCATTACAAGGGCGCTGGAAATATTTACACTTGCAACAAGAACAATCAGAAGCATTATAAACAGGAGCATCATCTGGGTTGAAGAAAAATTTTCGTATTGAACTGTATTCAATTCTTTCCAGCGGTAGACCCTTGTAAAATTTGGAACTTCCCTTTCAACAAGAGAAAGAGTTTTTTCAAGTTCGTACGAAAAGGCGTCGGTAGTTTCAATTCCAATCATTATCTGACTGCTTCTAAGCGGCAAAATTGAATACGCCTTTTCCAGAGGAATAAAAAACCAAAGGGAATCAAGTTCCTGGTAACCTGAAGAAACTGTCGCAGTTACCTTAAACTTTGTAATCTTTGGAATTACCTTTCCCGACGGAAGCTGTCTTGTACTGATTAGCCTGATGTCGTCACCGACCTTTATATTCAAATCAGAAGCGAGTTTTTTTCCGATTACCGCATTATTCGGTTTTGATAAATCCGGAGTTCCTTCGCACTCAAAAAAATCGCGGAATGAAGGATTTTTTGTAAAAATGTCTGCCTGAACTCCGCGCACCTGGGCTCCGCTGCGGCCTTTTTTACCTGCGGCAAGGGCAACCGAAGAAATCTCAGGATAAACGTTTACTACGCCGTCAACCTTAGAAACAGATTTTGATAATTCAACCAGCGATGCTGAACTTTTTGCTTCATCGATGTCGGGATGCAGGACACAGCAAAGATGCGAGCTTGAAAGCCCGATCATGCGGTCAGTCATACCCTTTATCATTCCGTTGGATACGGTTAAAACCATAACAAGCGGAACAAGGCTTATTGCGATACACAAAAATGCACCGACAAGGCTTCTTCTTGCGTTGGATTTTTTACCGGTACGGGGAAAAAGCATTCTGAAAGCAAAAAGAGAAGATGCCTTAAAATTCATTCAGCCGGCCTTCCTTGATTGAATAAATTTTATCCCCCTTTGAGGCAAGGTTCATATCATGGGTTACGAGAAGCAGGGTTTTCTGGTATTTATCTGCCATAGAAAAAAGCAGGTCCCCTATCATTACGGCGTTGGCAGGGTCAAGGTTTCCTGTCGGCTCGTCGGCAAGAATAACCTGCGGGTCATTGATTAAGGCGCGTGCAACGGCAACCCTCTGACGCTCGCCGCCGGAAAGCTCTGACGGCAGGTGATTTATGCGCGAAGAAAGTCCTACATCGTCCAGGAGTTTAAGGGCCTTTTGTTCGGCTTCTTTTTTATTTACACCTGCCATAAAGGCCGGAAGATATACGTTTTCGAGGGCGGTAAAATCCTTTAAAAGATAATGGAACTGAAAGATGAGCCCCAGAAACTTATTTCTGTATTCGGCAGCGTCTTCTTCGTCCATCTGGCCTACGTTGTAAGGACCTACGATGATGGAACCTGCACTGGCGTTATCGAGGGCGCCGACGATGTTCAAAAAGGTACTTTTACCGCTTCCGCTTTCGCCTGCGATTACGATTTTTTTGCCCCTTTCAATATCAATGCTCAGATCATTGAGGATTGTAAGAGACTCGCTTTCTGTCCTGTAGGTTTTGCGTAAATCTTTTATCGAAATAATAATGTCACTCATCTCTCATAACCTCCGAAACTGTAAGCCTGAGTACATTTCTGCTTGCAACATAACTTGCAAAAAGCGCAGAAAATACACCGAAAACAGTTATCAAAAGAACTTCTCCCGCAAAGATTCTTGGGGGGATATTTGCATAAAACATATAGGTTGAATTAGGTCTGACAAAGTGCGCGTCAGCAGGATTAAGCAGTTTGAGCATAAAAAGCTGGCTATAGTATACAATATTAGACATAATGATAAATATTCTTGGCATTTGTACGCTCAAAAGAAGCCCGAGGGCAAGGCCCGGTAAGGCACCCTTTACTCCGGTTAAAAAGCCCTGTGTAATAAATATCGATTGAATAAGATTTTTCTTTCCGCCGTATGCGCTCAAAACCGCAATTTCTTCGCGCTTTTCAAAAACCATCCGGCGCATGCCGTTAAAGATGTTTATTGCTACAACGATAAAAATGATAAGCACTAAAAGAAGAAGCATATTCTTTTCAATTCTGAGGGTACTGAAAAAGGATTTATTGTATTCTTTCCAGGACTCAAAATGTAAGTCAGGAAAATCATTTTTGAGCCGGGCAATCACCTTTGAGTCGAGATCTGTCTTTTTAAGCTTAAGTCCGTAAATCAGTTTGGCGTCCTTACCAAGATACCTGGCCCCATCATCGAGGCTTATAAAAGCAAAACTCGAATTAATATCAGCATAACCTGTTCTGACCATTCCGGTTACGGTAAACTTTCTGTCACCAGATAAAAGTTCAACATCGTTGCCGCCGGAAAGAGCAAAAAGATTAACCTCTTTTCCGATAGTAACACCAAGTCTGCGGGCAAGTTCCGTGCCGAGGACAATAGAGTCATCCTGCTCCAGATTAAACTCACCCGCCCAGATATTTGCTTCTTTTTTAAAACCTTTGTCGCGTTCCATCATGTTTTTAGGAACGGCACGGATAAGGCAGGCCGCCTGGCTGGTACGCGCACCTGTCATCAATGACTGGGCTTCGTAAAACGGGCTTGCACTGACAATCTGGTCATCTTTATCGCAGTACATCTGAAAGTCAGCCGCGCTTTCCATGGTAAGCCCTTCTGCGCGGATATGGTATGAAGATACTTCCATAATTGAATCAATAAAGCTCATCTGAAAGCCGTTCATTACGGAAATAACTGTAATCAAAGTCATTACACCGAGGCAAATTCCAAGGGATGCGAGGAAGGCGTTTATCTTTGACCGGCCGGTCCTGTCAACACGGGCAAAACGGCGCGACACAAAGAGAACCCATTTGAAATTTGAAAAAAAGTTATTCTTCAACTGGTTCCTCCTCTTTTGCATCAACAGACTCAGATGCCGCCTCCGGTTCAGCAGGTATTTCCTTGGGCGCTGATGATTCTCCGGTCACAGGCGCTGCCGAAGGCTTATCAAAGGTTTTTCGCCTCAATTCAACATCGTTTGCGTAAATAACTTCGAGCGTTTTAAAGCCGTCTTCATACTGTGTCAGAACAGAAAAACCTTCGTCAAAATAAAGTGTTTCATTATAAGAAGTCTGGCTTTTATATTCGGTTTTTACGCGGAGTTTGTTTTCTTCGTAGTAATAAGTATCCGGATTTTCTGACAGTTTATCATACTGATACTCGTATTTTTTGTAAGAAACTTCTTTCTTTTTGAACTTTTCATCAGTAAATGTATAGGTCTCCGAATTGAATTCAACAAGGCGGTTCTGTTCATCATAAACCCACTGCTTTTTAAACGAAGGAAGCTCACGGTATTGAACCGGTTTATTGTTTTCGATTTCTTTCGGGGTTCGGGTGATTTCTTTGTAAACAATACCGTCAGACAAAACAGGCTTTTTAATTGAATTATATTCAGTTAGAATCCGGGTCATGTCTTCTTTATTTTCTTCAGTCGTACTCTGAAGTTTCTGGTCCCCGTCATAAAAGTATCCTATACTTTTTTTAAGCTTTAACTGGCTTGTTCTGGCCGGATTGTTGTAAATCTCTTTTTTTGCAAGATTCCAGTTTGAATCATAAAACTCGCGTGTAACCTTGTCGTCGGCCGCATTCACAAACACGTTGAATTCATTAAAAGACTGAAAACTTACCTGTTCGCCGTCAAAACTGTATTTTCGTAAGCCGCCTTCCCTGTCAACATTTATAACTTCAACAGGCTCTTTTTTCTGATTCCCCTCAGCACCTGCGTCATCGCTTGAGCCTTCGAGCATGGAAAGAATGTCGGTTCCATCGGCAATGTCCTTCTGGTTCTGTGAGTTCCAGTAAAGAAGAATTACATCGATTGGAGAAAGAGTTTCTGCGGGAGCAATACTTAAATCGTCAACCTCGCATACAGATTCAATTACACCGAGTTTTTGAGGATAAATAAATTCATACAAACGCCTGCACCCGTTTTCTGTCATAAACGGTATCATCAAAAATCCGGCGCCCTCTTTTGTAAGCGGCCTGAACTGTTCAAGGGACGAATCTTTGTAAATTCCTGTAACTGTGCCGCAGGTCAGATCAAAAAAGAATTCTGACAGTGGGCCTGATGAAAATTCATACGAATAAGAGAAAATTTCAGCTGTAAAAACAAAAAACAATGCACATAAAAGCGCAGTAGTTTTTGACTTTTTATCTCTCAATTTTACCGTCCAAGGAAAGTTTTTGTGTATTCAAGAGGATCAAAAAGTTTGATGTCTGGATATTTTTCTCCCGTGCAGACAAATACTGCAGGAATTTTTAATTCATTATAAATTGAATAAATCATTCCGCCCTTTGCAGTTGAATCGTATTTTGTAATTACAACTCCATCAAGGCTCACCGCTTCGTTAAAAACTTCTGCCTGGCGTACTGCGTTCTGACCGGTTGTTCCGTCGATTACGAGAATTTTTTTATAACAGCCCTCATCCGCCTTCTGTCGGGCAATTCTGTCGATTTTCTGGAGTTCTTTTACAAGGTTTTCTTTGTTGTGCAGGCGTCCTGCAGTGTCGGCAATTACAAGGCCGCCGCCATTTGCACGGCACGCGTCTGCTGCATCAAAAACAACCGCACTCGGATCACTTCCATGCTGATGGGCTACAACACGGATATCAAGGTTGCGTCCATGCATCTGAAGCTGTTCTTCTGCTGCGGCACGGAAGGTATCTGCTGCGGCCATAATTACATTGTTTCCTTTTTCTTTGTAATAATATGCAATCTTTGCCGCAGTAGTCGTCTTTCCAACTCCGTTTACACCAAGGAGCATGAAAATATTTGTTTTTCCTTCAACCGGAGTAAAATTAACAGCCTTTGCCATTTCAAGAAGTTTTTCCTGGAGAAGGTCTACGATTTTTTCCTGGTCGGTGATTTTCTGTTCTCTGCAGGTTTGTTCAAGTTCATCAGAAATTGAAAAAGCAAGTTTTGCCCCGACATCGCCTTCAACGAGTATATCTGTCATGTCTTCAAATAATTCTGAGTCGATTTTTGAAGAACTGAATAATTCCTTTAATTTATTTGCAAAAAATCCTGCCATTTTATCCTCCGTAAAAATTCCGCCCTAGCGGTCTTCCTTATATGATTTATCCGGTTTTGCACTTGCCGGCAATACTTCGTTTGCAGCAAAGAGATATCTTACCATTTCAAAAACAAACCATCCGCCTGCTACGCAGGAAACTCCGATAGAAGCATATGCGCGCTTCTGCCAGCTGAGGGCGTCCTCATAAGTTCCACGGTCTGCGTTGTAGGCATTTGTGGCTGAATTAAAGTTTCCGACACAGAAAAAAGTTGCCGGAAGCGAACAGATCAACGCACTGTAAGCCGTGTACATACGGCGGCGTCTTTTATCAATATTTTTTGCCCTGTCGTACGGTTTTGCATTTACAACAAGATGACCGGCGTCTTTTGCAATGCTTTCCGGAATAAGAATGAATGCACTTTCATTATCTTCTGTCCGCGTAAACTTACCGAGAATTGTCTTTCCGTTTACTGACGCGGTCGCATACATATTCTGGCCGTCAACAGGAGCACTTTCGTTACCGTTAAAGTAAAAAATACCGTCCTTGAGTTTTTTCAGACGGATGTTCAAAGTTCCGCTGACAAGGGGTTTTAAAGTAGTTCTTACAGTAAAAAGTTCTTCGCCGGAAAACTGGTATGTAATTGACTGGCTGTCATAATTTTTTGCCCCGATTGTAATTGAATGAATTCCAGCGTCGATGATTAAATCTTTTTCTGATGGAATTACAACCCCGTCAACGCTTACAACGGCAGTCCGGGCTGCTTCTTCAGGCTTAATGTCAAAACGGATTCTTACAGGGAGCGAGTTTGCAATTTTTGGAGTTAAGTTTCTGACAACAGACTGTGCGATTGCAATCAGGTCAGAAGTGTTTCCGACTTCTGTAACGGTTCCCGTGCATTTTGCACCCGGAAAAACATATAGATTTACAGTAACTGAAGCATAATCTCCAAAAATCAGAATGTCACCTGTCAAAAGGCCGTTTATTTTGGCGTTTGTAACTTCCTTTTCAAAGGTATAACTTGAAATTCCTTCAGTTTTTGCATTTTCGGAAGGCGAAAACAGAGCCGAACTGTCATTTTTATACAGGCTTACGGTCTCCGAAACAGGCTTGTCTTCTTCTTCCCGGAAGAAAGGAAACGGGAACGGTGCAAAGCCGTGTTTTTCTTCATTCTTTTCTTCCTCTTTCGGGGGATTTATCTTTTTTTCGTATTTTTTTGTGATTTCGTCCTTTTTTAAGAGGTTTTCGTCAATTTTTGCCTTAATATCTGCAATTTTTTCTTCACTTTCGATAATTGCTTTTCTTAAAGCGCGCGGATTGTCCTTTGAAAGAACGAGGGCATCGCGGGTTTTGTTTTCTTTCGAAAGCTGTAAAAAAAGTGAAAGGCGTTCAGTTTGAAGTTCATAAAGCTGTCTGTCCAGATCCTCCTGGGGAGAAATCAGGCGCAGTGAGTTGTCTGCAATCTGTTCAAGAATCAGCTGCGGCAAAACCTGAGTGATTTTTGATTTTGAATCGGTCTTTCCCTGCTGCTTATACGAAAACTCCATACTGCCCAGGGTCCAGCCTGAAGAGGCAGTTGTTGCAGAATACGCAGAACCGCAGAAAGAGAAAATCAAACTCAAAATAAAAAATCTGACAGAGTGCTTCATTACATCTCTTCGTCGCTGTCGTCACCGCCTACAGGAAGCCCCTGCCACTGTGCGTGCAGATAGGCGTCGATAAACGGATCAATGTCCCCGTCCATAACCGATTGAATATTACCGACTTCATATTTTGTGCGGTGGTCTTTAACCATCGTATATGGTTGAAACACATAAGTCCGTATCTGGTTACCCCAGGAAATATCTTTTTTTTCGGCACCGAATTTTGCGTTTTCTTTTTCTTTTTCTTCCTTGTAGTGCTGGTACAGTTTAGCCTTCAAAATACTCATGGCAGTCGCACGGTTCATCAGCTGGCTTCGCTCAGAATCACACTGAACAACGATACCTGTCGGCAAGTGAGTAAAACGAACTGCAGAATCAGTCTTATTAACGTGCTGACCTCCCTTACCGCCTGAACGGTATGTATCTACACGAAGGTCTTCCGGTCTGATATCAACTTTAATCGTATCATCAAGGACAGGAAATATAAAAACCGAACTGAATGAAGTGTGGCGGCGTGCGTTTGCGTCAAAGGGACTGATACGGATCAGGCGGTGAACACCTGCTTCGCCCTTGAGTTTTCCGTAAACATAGTCGCCTGTAATCTGGATTGTTGTACTTTTAATTCCACCCTCATCTTCCTGAAGGTCAACAGTTTCCATCTTGAATCCGTTGCGTTCTGCCCAGCGGATGTACATGCGGCTCAGCATATAGGCCCAGTCGCAGGCCTCGGTTCCTCCGGCACCCGCATGAATCGTAAGGAAGCAGCCGGATTTATCAACTTCTCCGGAAAGGAGGTTCAAAATACTCTGCTTTTCGTATTTGTCCTGTAATTTTGTAAGCTGTGAACGGATTTCGTCTTCTACGCTCTGATCCTGACCTTCAACACCCAGTTCGTAAAGGGTTTCAAGGTCGTCAATTTCGCTGATAAGTTCGCGCCACGGCTCTACACGCCCCTTTAAATATTTAAGGTCATTCATAACCTTCTGGGCGTTGTCCGTATCGTTCCAGAAATCAGGACTTGCAGTTAAAGTTTCTGTATCCTTGATTTTTTTGTCGATTGCGTCATGGTCAAAGACGCCCCCAGACATTCATGATATCTTCTTTTAATTTTGAAATAGGTTCTTTTAAATCTTCAAGCATTATATTCTCCAATAAAAATTTACTGTTTTGGTTTTGAATTAGCAGAGTTTCCCGGACCAAAAACAGCCTTTTTCCATTTTTTCTGCCTTAGTTCGGTGATTGCAAAATTGCCGTTGACCGGGAACTGATAAATTCGAATTGTATCGTAATAATCGGTTGCAAGGTCCAGCTCGCGTTTTAATACAGCGAGTTGTGTCTGTGAGATCTGCATACTTTCCCAGCATGCCCTTTGAACTTTTTTAAAACCAAATCTGGTAAGAACAGAGGCGATAGCTTTTGAGCTGTCGAGTCCGCCCGGATCCAGAATTACAGAAACGAACATATAAATAAGAATAAAGTAAAGGCATTGTCTTGTCAAATAGCCTAATTTGAGGCATTATATATATATGCGCATTTTAAAAAAATCAGTCGCTTTTATCATTTTTTCTCAGTTTTTTATCCTTTTTTCGCACTCACAGAATTCTTCAAGACCAATTGTCGACATGATAAGCGCCAAACCGGTTTCTACAAACAAAATCCGTATCACCTGGAAACTCCCGGAAAACTTTAACGCAGAAGCAATACTGATTTTTAAAGACACAAAGCCTTTTCTGATGAATTCAAAAATTGAAGGAGCAACACCTGTAGTTCAGCTTTCACCAAAGGCTTCGGCTTACACAGATACTGTAATCAATTACAAGGAATATTATTACGCTGTAATCGCACGCCAGGCCGACGGAAGCCTTTACAACATCGTCCTGCCGTCAGTAAACGCGACAGTCAAAGGCTGCCGGGTTCAGAGGCCTGAGAAAAAGGCAGAACCATCTGAAGAAGAAATCGAAGCCAAAAAGCCTAAAATTTACGCCGAAGGCACCCTCCGCGAACTTCCGCTTCCATATCTTGATATAATCAGTGATCTTGAAAGAGAACCTACTCCTCTTAATCCAAAGGTTATTGAAGCAGGAAAAGAACTTTCCAGAGGCTTTGAAAACCCGCCGAAAGAAAAACTTACTCCGTATTATTTTGAAGAAGACATTATCTCACCTGCAGGCGGCGACGAGTACTTTTTGTTTGAAATCCTTAAAACTTACTTTGTTAAGCGCGACTACAAGGGCTCGGTTACAGCACTTAAAAACTTTTTGAGCGTTAACCGCAGCGAAGATACAACAAACCGTGCCGTATTCTACCTGGGACAGTCACAGTACTTCCGCGGAAATTACCGCAGTGCGCTTACAATGTTCCTTTACGTAGAAGATATTTATCCTGTTCTTTCAAAAAAATGGATTAACAGCACACTGGATTTTTACCAGCTGCCATCTGACTGATAAAACTATTTATTGAACTTTTCGAATCAGTTGGAGGAAGGCCGGTGTTCTTATCAGGCCGAGGTCTTCTGCTGTAAGTTTTTCGCGGATTAACTTGCCCTCTTCCGTTGCCTGTGGATTTGTATCCATCGGTGTTTCTTCACCTTCTGCCTTTGGTACAGACTTTATAAGAACTTCATCGCCGATGTTTACACGGTCGTAAAAACTTCTCTGGGTTAAAGTTCCGACGGCGATTTCTTCGCCGGTTTCGTCAATTAAAATCTGTCCGAGATAAGAGTTCTGGTCAAATGTCACGCCCACACCCTTGTCTACTGTGCGGACATTTTTTGCCTTAACAACATCAAGAACAGCCTTATTAACAACACCTTCTGTTTTACCGATGTCGACAAGAATTTCATTACCGCTTCTGGCAATAATTTTTCCACGGACAGGAAGTATGCTCAAAACATTTCGTCTGAATGAACGCAGAACAGAAACAAATCTGTCGTTTCCTGTTCTGAACAGGGTAAATCTTGAAGTTTCCGTTCCGTTGCGGCCGTTGTAAATTACAGCGCTCAAAAATACTTCGCGTTCAGACTCTTCAAAATTCATGATTACAAAATAATCCTGACCCTTTTTGCGTGCCAGAGCAAAGGCCTCGCCGTAGCCTGCAACAGGATTCTGCTGTACATAAACGGAAGTTGTTGCAACTCCGCTAAAGCTTTCTTTTGCCATTACAGCCGCGATTTCCTCTGCATCACTGTGGATCAGGGAAACAGGAGCCTTTGTGTAATAAAGACCGATATTCCATCTTGTCTTGTCAAAATAGAACGGTTCAACATTCCAGCGGCGTGCGAGGGAGTTTTTTAACAGCGATGTGTAGGCCTCGTAAGTGTCGTTCAGGCGTGTGTATTCAAGTTTTTTGGCATCAGAAAGCCCTTCCGCCCCAGGATTGATTTTATTTTTAACGAAACTCAGCTGATTTACATAAAGTTCGTTAAGACCTGTTTTTTGAATTGCATCTGCAAATTCAAGACGTGCCGAAAAATTATTCGGGTCAATGCGGAGTGCGCGCTGGTATTCATAACGGGCTTCTTCACCCTGGAAAAGTTTACTGTATTCACGAGCCTTTAAGATATGGAACTGAGCCCATTCTGCGCGGCGCGGGTCTTCAAGTTCAAGATGTTTCTGGATGAGCTGTTCAAGAGAACTTCTCAAAATTTCGTCTGTCGGGTCAATGGAAACTGCAACAGACCATGTATCAAAGGCACCTGCGTAATCTGCAAGTTTATTCTGGCTCAAGCCCTTAAGATACCACGCACTGACAGAGTTTCTGTCTCTGCTGATTAAATAATCACAGATATCGATTGTTTCCTGACAGCGGTTCTGTGCATACAGGATTGAACTAAGCAGAATGTATGCATCATGGTAGTTTCCGTTGATTTGAACGGCTGAACGTGCTCGGCGCTCTGCTTCTGCAAAGTTTTTGTTCTGGGCTGCAAGATAACCTGCCAGATAATGAACCTGTGCGTCTGATGCGTGATATTTTAACGCCTGGCGGATATATTTTTCTGCCTGAGACTTTTTGCCTGTTTCGCTTGACAGTACTGCGAGCGACAAAAGTGCCTTTCTGTTGGTGGCCTGACGCTTTAAGGCATCGAGATACAAATTCTCGGCGCCGTCATAAGTTCCGTTGTAAAGATTTATTTCTGCAAGACCAAAACGTGCGTCGATATTGTTCGGATATTCCTTTAAGATTGAATTGAATACTTTTTCTGCCTCATCAAGCTGATGAAGGGAAATCAGACACATTCCGCGCAATACGAGAATGTCAGTTCTGTTTTTGGCATATTTTTCTGCAGATTCAAGATAAGTAAGACAAAGGCTGAAGTCGCCGAGCTCATATGTAACCTGAGCCAGATGGAACCAGCCTTCACCAAAGGCTTCGTTTGAGCGCAAAGCCTGCATAAAGTCTTCGCCTGCCCCATACCAGTCCTGACGATTTTGTTTTTCAATTCCGCTGTTATAATACTTTAACGCAGACGGAGAATTATTCTGGGCAAAACTGCCAGTTACAAAATTCGAAACTACTAAAACTAATACTGCAGACAGGCAAAACTTTTTATTCATCTTCTTTTTCCGATTTTTCCTGATCATCGCTTTTTTTAATCACTTTGATCAGATTAACGCGGTGACCTTCCATATCCTGAATTATAAATTCATAATTCTTCCAGTTGATTTTTTCGTACTTAACCGGGATGCGGCCAAACAGGTCGAGAACAAATCCGCCGAGTGTATCAAAATCTTCTGTCGGAAAGTTTGAATTTATATTTTCGTTTAAATCTTCAAGATTAACGCGGGCATCACAAAGCCAGATCTTTTCGCCGATTGACAGAATGTCTTCGCGTTCGTTGTCAAATTCATCCTGAATGTCGCCTACAATCTCTTCGATAATGTCTTCCATGCAGACAATACCGCTGATTCCGCCGTATTCGTCGATGGCAACGGCAATGTGAAGGTGGCGTCTTTTGAATTCGCGCAAAAGTCCGTCAATCTTCTTTGATTCAGGAATAAAATATGCTTTTCTGAGGAGTTTTTCCAGTTCAATTGGTTCGTGGCGTGAAATTATACCCAGCAAATCCTTTACATACAAAATACCGAGAACGTTGTCTATAGATTCGCTGTAAACCGGAAATCTTGAGTGGCCGCTTTCTGCAATGATTGCCATAAGCTCGTCTTCCGGGGTGTCGATTGAAATAAAATCAACATCAATTCGAGGAATCATAACTTCTTTAACTGAAGTCTGGCTAAGGTCCTCGATACCCTTAATCATGTCTTTTTTTTCTTCGATTAAACTATCAATACTCTCGTCCCGCCCCACAGGTTCGGGGTTGGAGTTTGCTTCTTCTTTTTTCTTTCCAAAACTAAATAAACTCATATAAGTCCTTTTTTTATATAATATAAAAGAGCCAAAAACTCTTTTTTTTTACCCTATAATAGTAATATCGGCAAGTTCCTTAAGAACCTTTTCCTGAAGTTTTAACATCACGTCTTCAGGTTCAACACCAGGTTCGACATGTGCTTCTCCGTGGTCCATTCCGTTCAGATGCAAAGTTCCATGAATCAAAAGCCGTTTTAATTCTTCATTCGGACTTACTCCAAAGTAATCTGCATTTTTTGGAAGTGTGTCCAGGCTGATGATAATGTCGCCGGCGCTGTACCATGTACCTTCATCATCAGTATACTCCATTCCATTCTCAAAAGAAAGGACATCGGTCGGACTGTCAATGTCTCTGTATTCTTTGTTCAACTGGTGAATAAATTCATCATCGCAAAAAAGAATTGAAATTTCTTCATTGTCGTAACCGAGTTTTTCTAAAACAGTCTGTTCGTAAGCGAGGATTTTATTGAACCACTCAGGTTCAGCCATACCTTCCTGCATGGAAACGAGAACTCTATTGCTCACTGCTGCTCTCCTGTGCATTGCCTTCAGAATTTGCCGGTTCCTTTTCGTCAGGGTCTTTCTGGTTCTGATATTTGATCCTGCCGTGATAGTAGGCAGCAAGAATCTGAACGAATGAATCCTTAATCTTTGTCAGTTCCCCGAATGTGAGGGCACAATCGTCGAGCTGGTGGGTTTCGATTTTTGAATTGATAAGCGTCTGGATAAATTTTTCGAGGCGCTGGGCTGTCGGTTTATCAAGAGATTTGCAGGCAGCTTCTACAATGTCTGCAAGCATAACAACCGCACTTTCCTTTGTTGTCGGGCAGTTTCCGTCGTAGCGGAATTCATCTTCGCTTACGTCAGGATTTGTTTCTTTTGCCTTGTTGTAAAAATATGCCATTACGCTGTTACCGTGATGTTCGGCAATAATTGTTGTAATTGCGTCCGGCAGATGCATCTGGTGTGCTTTTTCAACACCGAGCCTAATATGACTTTTTACAATCGAAACAGAAAGTGACGGATTAAGGTCTGTGTGTTTGTTTTCTGTGTCGATGTTGTTTTCCGTAAAATATTCAGGGTGGTCCATTTTGCCGATGTCGTGGTAATAAGCTGCGACACGTGCCAGAAGTGAATTTGCACCGATTTCTTTACAGGCACTTTCTGCAAGCTGGCCGACCATGAGGCTGTGCTGGTAAGTTCCGCTTGCTGTAAGCAGGAGTTTTCTTAAAACCGGAGCATTCTGATCGCTCAGATCCATCAGCCGGAATACAGATGCAGTATTGAGCACGATTTCTAGAGGTGTAAGAATACCGAGTGCAAGGATTCCTGAGATAAAGCCGTTGAACCAGATTCCTGTAAGTACAAAAAGTGAATCTGAAAAATTGTCGTTGAATACAACCTTCAGAAGAACAATGTAAACCACATTGAGCATAGCGGCCCCGATTGAAGAAAAAATCATGTCGATACGGCGCTCGATGTTTTTTACAATGCGTGAGAATGTTACCGATGAAGCAAGTGTAAAGAGGAACGGTACGAGTTCAAAACCGGCGGCGCACAAAACACCGAATGAAATTACGATTGAAAAGAAAAATGCTGAAAGCTGACCGAAAAGCACGCTGACAAGCGCAACACACAAAGTTGCCGGGATAATTACCGGAAGCTTGTAAACGCCCTGGAAATACGGTGCCTTTTCGCCGAATGCGCTTACAGCAAAAACAATCAGGAATAAAATCGAATACAGGCACACCTCTTTAAATTCAACACGGCGGCCGAGGAGAACCGGATTAAAAAGCACAAAACAAAGTGCCGAAAGCAGCATCAGGAACAAAAGGCTGTTTGCAAAAGCGCGGTAGTCAAAAATCGAAGGGCTTGCAGCCATTTTGCTCAGTTTGAGGTAGTCTTCTTCAGAAATTGCAAAACCTTTGCGGGTTACCTTTTCGCCTTCTTCAACAGCAATCGGAAACTGCTCGTCTGCAGGAAGCGATTTGCTTGCGATAATTGTGCGGTCTGCAATCTGACCAACTTCGTATTCATCAATCGTAAAAGAACCGATTGTCTGGGAAGTATTTGCATCAAGATAAATAACGAGTGCGGACAAAATAAAAGTTACTGTAAAAACAATTAATTTGGGCCAGTAAAGTTTTACATAATTCAGGGCAGAATCAAACATTTCTGCAAAAAAAGATTTTTCTTCGGTTGTATTATTCTTTGCCATTTTCATACGCCTGTACAATTTTTTTAACAAGTGCCGATCTTACGACGTCAGAGCCGTCGAGATGAACGATACTTATTTCCGGAATTCCCTGCAAAAGCTGTAAAGCATGTGCAAGTCCGGACGGGATTCCCCTCCTTAAGTCTGTCTGGGACTCGTCTCCGGTAATGAACATTTTTGTGTTTTCGCCCATGCGGGTTAAAAACATCTTCATCTGCTCCCTGGTGGTGTTCTGGGCTTCATCAAGGATAACAGCTGCATTATCAAGAGTGCGTCCCCTCATATAAGCAAGAGGAGCAATTTCTATTATATCATTATCCTGCATTTTACGCACTATGGAACTTCCTGCACAGACGTTCATAGCGTCATAAAGAGGCCTAAGATACGGACTGATTTTATCCTGCAGGTCTCCGGGCAAAAATCCCAGGTTTTCGCCTGCTTCTACAACGGGACGGGTCAGGATGATTTTATTTACGCGGTGACTCATTAAAAGCCTTACACTTTCTGCAACTGCAAGAAAGGTTTTACCGCTTCCGGCAGGACCTTCTGCAAAAACAAGGTCGTTTGTCCTGAATGCTTCTACAAGTTTTGCCTGATTGAGTGTTTTCGGGTAGACTTTTTTAATTCCGCCGGGAATCGAAATTGCAAATCGGCTGGCATCAAAGCCCTGTGCGGAGTTTCCTGTTGCAAAAGAAGTGTTGAGGATAGATTGAACCATATCCTCGTCCCAGGCAGGATTTTCTGAGATTTCGTCAGTGATTCTGTCGAGGATGAATTTAAACTTCTGCTGGATTTCCTGATCTTCTGTTTCGATGGAAATCTCGTTCCCGGTACAGAAAACCGTAACGCCTAAGTTTTCTTCGATGAGTTTTAAGTTGCTGTCGTTTGTGCCGCAGATGCGGGTCACAAGTGCCGTCTCCGGCAAAACTATTGTATATTCACTCATTATGTATCAAGCTGCCGTTCCCCAGTTCAGCGCCGTTAAGACTGAAACCTGAGAGCGGCTGAATAACTGCTCCTTTTTTATGGATTTAACTGCCACTCTCCATACTCATCCACGATTTCTGTCTTCATACTTGCCATCGGTCTCCACGAAACGCTGATGGAAAAATACGGACTAAAGTCGTAGTAAGCGCCCTTTGTTGAAGTTGCAGAAATCAGACGGGGCTTAACCTTGAATTCACAATTCAAGTCCCAGTCGTCCAGATCGTGTGTTACTGCCACGTTCAGACTCTTGAGCTTAAAGCCTGTGGACTTTCGTTTTGATTCATCATCAAATCGGAAAGAATTAACAAGGTCTGACAAAAAGTTTCTTTCGCCCTGCCCCTGATAATAATTATTATAATCGCTTTCAGGACAGAAGTAACGGTAAATACAGCTGTTACGGCTTTCCGAACTGAATGTGATGTTCAAAAAATCATTTACCTTAAAGGTAATTGCCGGAATAAAAGTAAAATAACTGTTTGTCGGGCGTACAAAGTCATAAACAACGCTTGAATTCAATGACGGAGAAAAACTGATTCTGTCGCTCCAGTATTTAAAGTTCTTTGTTCCGCTTGCATAAGCGAGACTCAGTGAATAAGGCTGGAATTTTTTTTCAGAACTGCTGGTCCAGCCCTTTGACGAGTCAAAATCGTAAGTTGTTGAATAGGACATTGTGTAGGCAAGCTGAGTTCCATAGCCGCTCAAAGACAGACGGAATGAATCATGTTCCCATTCTTCAAGGTCATAAACGTAAGACTGTGTGAGATTCAATTTGCTGTTAAAAAGTTTTAAACTGAAGGACTGGGACAGGTCCTGCTTAACCCATGTTGAATCCGTACTGCTTTTCTGCTTGATTCCGGTTCCCACAGAAAAACTTGAATACGGAAAGCCCAGGGACAATGTGCCGTTATAGGAGTCAACCTGCGGCGGAAGAGTTGTTGTAAGCGAAAGCTTCTGGCTGTAGTCACCTTCGTTTGCGGCAAGAACAAGATTAAGGTTGTGGGTTGTAACACAGTCGTCATCCCAGATGTCGGTGGTCAGGTATTCCCACTCAGGATTTTCGATATCGTCGCTGATGTATTTTGTCTGGATCATTTTGACAGTTGTGTTCCATGTCAAAGATGTTCCGGAAAAATGTTCGGTGTAGTAAAACGGCTTGAATGAAAGCGCATTTGTATCGGTCAGGTCGAGTTTGCGCGCGTTATAGTCAGTCTTTTTGATGCTGTCCGCAGAACTCTGGGTATAACCGCCCTTGTCCTGATCCATGCTCAAATAAGGGTGTTTCTGGTAAACCGGATTAAAGTTAAAGGTGTCTGTCAAAGACAAAAAACTGTCCTTGTAGCCGAGCACACTGGTCAGTGTTGTTGGAGCCTTGGCCTGAATATATGTTGACTGCAGGGTTTTCCATTCAAAATCTTCCGGTTTCTTTAAGTGGGAAGAAGAATATGTAAACTGAGAACTGAACTCAGGAGAAAGGCTGTAGGAAAGTTTGTAGGAAATACCGGTCAGAGTTTTTACAGACGGACTTACGGTTGCAATTTTTGGAAGAACTGACTCGTCAAACAGAATTTTCGGCTCTTCTTCCTCTGCTTCATCAGCGTCTGCAATTCCACCATCCTGCATCGAGTCAGGGTTATCTGATTTTTCGGAGTCTTTTTTTTCTGAAGTATCAAGTTCCTCAGGCGGAACAAGTTTTAACGATACATTCTGGTTCTGTGAAGTTTTTGAATTTGACGGATATTGAATCAGTGTACCTGCAAGTCTTGTGGTGATTTTAAAGGGAGTAATCTGGCTCGGGTAATAAAAGTACCGTTCCGGAGTATAATTTGACCAGGTAGAGTCCTCCGAGTATTCATCACGGCTTGAAAGTTCCGTATTGCTTTTGGAAGAAAATACAATGGACGAAGTAAAATTTGAAATTGCGGCCGAACTGATATACGGGTTGAGCCAGGCCGGGATTTTAAAGGTATATGAACCGTTTGCCTGCCATGTAAATGACGAAACGGTGGTAATGTCATCATCTTCTTCAGTGGCAGTTCCACTCATCAAAAAGTCAATCCAGTCCATTGTTTCCGTGCGGTTGTTAAAGTCGTAATCAAAATACGGATCCGAGTAAACCGGCATGGAAAGCGTCAGGGAAAACGGTGTTGAAATTGAAAATTTTAAGTTTGCCTGATAGCGGAACGGCATATTAACGGCAAGAAGGTTGGATTCATCACTGACCTTGTTACCGCTGGCATTGTACGGAAGATAGATTCCGTCGTTTTTAAATACGGTATTTGAAAAGCCCAGTTCAACTGTGGCTGAAAGTTCATTGATGTATTTTTTGGGCTTTAATACGGTGTCTGCTCCCACCATGGCGCCCATATTCGAGTAATAATCGGCCATTACCTTAAAGTAATTGGTTGTATCCCCCTTATAGTCTTCGTCCAGGTTGTGAAGGACGATACCTTCGCGGACCTGTTCCTTGAGGGATGAAGCCTTCATAAAGCTGAAAAAGTCGATTTTGTCTTCATCATCACTCGAGCTTGAATCACTGGTGGATGCGGCATCCAGGGACTTTCGTCCGTACAGATAGGTTGTAGTGTTGATAAAGTAACCTTCGCGGAATTTATAACCCATTGTGGGGTTGAATATCAGTTCGTCCTTCGGATAATAAAATGCCGGAAAGTACAAAAGCGGAATACGTCCCACATACAAAAGTGCGTTAAAGAAGGCAAATTCACCGCCGGGCAAAAGCCAGATACGGGACGCCTTGATTTTCCAGTGGGGATTTTCGTCATCACAGAATGTAAGTTCGCCGGTTTTAAAGGCGATTGTTCCCGAGGAGTCACGCCCAAAAACGTCGGACGCTACAATCAGTGTTGAACCGCTAGGCAGGTTTATGGCATCAGAAGAAGTCTGCACGGCACGGCCGTTATCAAAAATACCTTCAAGGGTTGCCGTATTGAATAAAAGGCTTCTTGCAGAAATCTTTTCGCCGCCGCCTGAAGAGCCGCCCTGTTCAAGTTCAACATTGCCTTCAGCATAAAGCATTTCTGTCTGGCGGTTATAATTTACGTTGTCCGCGGATATAGTTGTTTTATCAGAGCCCTTTGTAACGGAGATTTTTACTTCGCCGGTCAGAACGATACAGTCTTCCCCTGAAACGGGGTCCTTTTTATATTCACTTTTACGGGCGCCTTCGATATTGATGATGGACTTGTTGTCATCTGCGGCAAAAGTAAAAGCCAGAGAGAAAATTAAAAAAACAGCAAGAAATAAACTTTTTTTCAATTCTTAAAATCTATTACCCATTCTGATGCAATTTTCTGTAATTGTTAAGCTGCTCTTGGATGAACTGTCCGGTATAACTTCCAGTCTTTTTGTAACGCCCTGCAAGTTCTTCCGGGGTGCCTGTGTCGACGATTGTACCGCCCTTGTTACCGCCCTCAGGACCAAGGTCAATGATATGGTCAGCCTGGCAGATAACATCAAGGTTGTGTTCAATCATTACAACGGAGTTTCCCTTATCAACAAGTCTCTGGATTACGTCCATCAGAACCTTTACATCGGCAAAATGAAGTCCGGTTGTAGGTTCATCAAGAATATAAAGGGTGTTGCCTGTTGACGGCCTTGCAAGTTCGGTTGCAAGCTTTACACGCTGAGCTTCTCCTCCACTCAATGTTAAAGCACTTTGTCCAAGTTGAATATAGCCCAGGCCCACACTTTTTAAAGTTTCCAGTTTTCTTGAAATATGAGGAATGCCTGCAAAAAAATCTGCGGCTTCTTCAATTGTCATGTCCAGCACGTCAGAAATGTTTTTGCCCTTGTAACGCACATCAAGAGTTTCCTGATTAAAGCGTTTGCCCTTGCAGACATCACACTGAATGAATACATCAGGCAAAAAGTTCATTTCGATTGTAATTGTACCGGCTCCCTGACAGTGCTCGCACCGTCCTCCCTTAACATTAAAACTGAAGCGGCCGCCCTTGTAACCCCGTGCTTTTGAATCAGGAAGACTTGCAAACAGTTCCCTTATACTGTCAAAAACACCTACATAAGTCACAGGGTTACTGCGGGGAGTGCGTCCAATGGGACTCTGGTCGATGTTTATTACCTTGTCGATATTTTTGATACCGGTAATTGACTTATACTGGCCGGCCTTGTAGTCAGTGCGCATAAGTTCATTGCTTACCACAGGATAGAATACATCGCTCAAAAGGGTCGATTTTCCGCTGCCGCTTACGCCAGTAATACAGGTAAAGGTTCCCAGAGGAATGTCTACGTCAACATTTTTTAAGTTGTGTTCAGTTACGCCGCGGATATTGATGAATTTGCCGTTGCCCTTACGCCTTTCTTTTGGAATTTCCATGTAGAGAGAGCCGTTGAGGTACTGGCCCGTAACACTTTCCTTTACGGCCATAACCTGTTCAGGAGTACCGCTGGCAATTACGTTTCCTCCGTGCACACCTGCTCCCGGTCCAATATCTACGACCCAGTCTGCAGTGCGTAAGGTCTGCTCGTCGTGTTCAACAACGATTACTGTATTTTTAAGGTCACGAAGATAGGTCAAAGTTTCGATAAGGCGCTGGTTGTCACGCTGATGAAGACCGATACTCGGTTCATCAAGGATGTACATTACGCCTGTAAGTCCGCTTCCAATCTGAGTTGCAAGACGGATACGCTGGGCTTCCCCGCCGCTCAATGTGCCGGCAGAACGCTCAAGGGTAAGATAATCAAGACCTACATTTTTTAAGAATGAAAGACGGGCCCTGATTTCCTTTAAAATCTGGGCTGCAATGAGTTTTTCTGTTTCCGTGAGTTTGAGGCTATCAATAAAATCAAGACTTTCAAGAACGCTGAGGGCACAAAGTTCAATAATGTTTTTGCCGCCCACAGTTACCCCCAGGGCTTCCTTGCGGAGTCTCTTTCCGTGACAGCTTGTACACTCGCTTACAGACATAAACTTTTCTTCCATGCGAACACGCTGGGATTCGCCCCAGGCTTCCGCATGACGGCGCTTCATGTCTGCAATTACACCAATCCAGGGACGGCGGTATTCAGAAAATCCTTCTCCGCTCTGCTTGCGGTAAATCCAGTGCATTTCCTTTGATTCGTCGCCGTTCCACAAAAAGTCGTACTGTTTTTTTGTCAAATCCTTAATGGGAGTGTCCAGGGTAAATCCGCCAGTTTCGCTTACTGCGCCAAAGAGGGATTTATTCCATTCGCTGTCGGGATTGTAAAACGGAAAAGCACCTTCGTTAAAACTCAGGCTGTCGTCCGGGAGAATCTTTTTTAAGTCCCACTCCATCTTTTCGCCGATACCCGTACATTCCGGGCAGGCACCGAAAGGATTGTTGAATGAAAATAAGCGGGGCTGCAGTTCCGGTATGGAAATGCCGCAGTCAGGACAGGCATTTTTCTGGCTGAAGAAAACTTCGTCTTCGTGCCAGCCCTTTTCGCTGTCGTCTTCGACGCGGCGGAGGACAATGATAATTCCGTTTGAACTCTGCAGGGCGGTTTCGACGCTTTCTGCAAGGCGTTTTCGCGATTCGTCCTTTATTACGATGCGGTCAACAACGATTTCGATTGTATGTTTTTTCTGCTTGTCCAGCTTTATCGTATCATCAAGTTCAACCATGAGGCCGTCAATGCGCGCGCGGACAAAACCTGATTTCTGTGCGTCTTCCAGGATTTTCTGGTGTTCACCCTTTTTGCCGCGGATAACCGGTGCAAGCATTGTGATTCTCGTGCCTGCTCCCCAGCTCATGATTGAATCAATAATCTGGTCTTCCGTCTGTTCCTTGATTTCCCGGCCGCAGTTGGGACAGTGAGCGTGTCCGATGCGGGCAAACAGAAGACGGTAATAGTCGTAAATTTCTGTAACCGTACCCACAGTTGAACGGGGATTATTGTGAGTAGTTTTCTGTTCGATTGAAATTGCAGGGCTCAGGCCTTCGATAAGGTCAACATCAGGCTTATCCATGCTGCCGAGAAACTGGCGTGCGTAACTGGACAGGCTTTCCATGTAGCGGCGCTGACCTTCGGCAAAAAGAGTATCAAAAGCAAGAGAAGACTTTCCCGAACCGGAAAGTCCCGAAATCACAACTAATTTGTGGCGTGGAATTTCTACGCTTATGTTTTTTAAGTTATGTTCTCTGGCGCCCTGGATAACAATCTTTTCGCCGGAAACCTTATTTATATTCATCAGATAAATAACCTCAAAACCCGCCTGTTAGATTTCCATGTTCATTACGTGGCGAACTTCCATGAGTGTTTTCTGGGCCATTTCTCTTGCCTGTTCAACACCCTGTTTAAGCACTTTGCGGATGTATTCAGGATCTTTTTCGAGTTCGGCGCGCTTTTCGCGTAAAGGACGCAGTTCTTTGTTGAGGGCTTCTGTAAGACAGTCCTTGAGCATTCCGCCGCCACCGTTTCCGATGTTGTTTGCGATTGCTTCCGGTTCTTCGCCTGTACAAAGAGAAATAATACGCAGTAAATTGGCAACTTCAGCACGTGTATCCGGTTCATAGGTGATTTCACGCTGACCGTCAGTTTTAGCCTTTTTGATAAGTTTTGCAGTTTCGTCTTCGGTCGCACTGAGCATGATTGTGTTTCCGAGTGATTTGGACATTTTTGCGCTGCCGTCAAGTCCCATAATCATAGGAGTTTTTGACAGAAGTGCATGAGGTTCCGGGAAAACAGGATTGTCCGGACAGAATTTTTTGTTGAATCTCTTTGCAATGAGGCGGGCAACTTCTAGATGAGGAAGCTGGTCCTTTCCTACAGGAACTACATTTCCCTTGCAGAAAAGAATATCTACTGCCTGATGAACAGGATATGTAAGCATACCCGCATTAACGGACTTCATTCCTGATTTAATGATTTCGTCTTTTACTGTCGGATTGCGGTCAAGTTCTGCACTTGAAACAAGTGTCAGAAACGGAACCATGAGCTGGTTTGCTTCCGGAACATGGCTGTGAGGATAAATACATACGTTTTCGCCAGGTTCAATTCCGGCGGCAAGATAGTCGATTACAAGCTGTTTTGTATTCTGGCTGATTTTGTCAAATGCGTCGTGATCAGTCAAAACCTGGTAATCGGCAATCAAAATCATTGTCGGAACACCAAGTTTTGAAAGGCGTACGCGGTTCTTTAATGAACCGAAATAGTGACCGATGTGAAGGCGGCCTGTCGGACGGTCGCCTGTGAGCACACGGTATTTTTTAGGATTTACAAGAATATCCTGTTCGATTTTATTACTCTGTCTGACAGCTTCTGCCAGGATTTTATCTGCATTGGTTTCTACTTCTTCTGACATTATTTTATCCTTTTAATGAATAAAGATTATACAGAAAATCAGCAGTTACTTCAATAAAGGAGATTATTTTTAACAGCGTAATCAATACCGTCTTTGTTCCAGCTGCCGCCGCCAACCTGGGTAAATTCATCAAGCCAGCTTTTCCATGCATCCGGAGTGAGCTGCCGTTTACCGATTACAAATTCAATAATCCCCTGTTCAAAAAATCTCTTTACGTCCGCATTCGGGACAGGCATGGCGTCACTTCCGATTGCAGGAGTGTACGGAAGTTTATCCATCTGCTTCAGCACATCAAGTGAACTCATTGTCTTTTTTGAATATTCACAGGTATATGTCGGGTAGCGCGAATACAATTCAACATCGCTGTTGTAAAAAACATATGCACGTAGCTGTGTGTAAATCTGCATTTCGGCCTTTGTAAAGCCCTTCTTGGGGTTAGGAATGCCCTTTGTGGTTGGAATTCCGTTTTCGTCAAAGACGTAGTTGATTCCTTCCTGGCCCCAGCCGAGAAGATAATAGCCTTCATCGCTGCTCATCCATTCAAGAAGTCTTGCAATAGCTTCCTTTTTGGCCTTTTTCTTTCCTGCCTTTGCACTTAAAGCAGTAATTCTGTATCCCTGGATAAAACATCCTGTTGAACTTTTACCGGCCGGGCCTTTAGGCGGATTGATTACAATCCACTCGCCGTCAGGAAAGTTTTTGTCAAACGGTTTGTAGTTTCCTTCTGCCGCTAAAGCTGCGTTCTGTTCGCGCATACAGCCGAATTTTCCCTGTTTCCATGAAGCACGGAAGTCGTCTTTTTTGTAAACAAGCCAGTTTGGATCGATTACGTGTGCGTCGCAGATGGATTTGATGTATTCAAGGGCATCGTAATATTCCGGGCGGTATACGTTGAGGCCCGGGTGTTCTTTCTGGAGAGACCAGGTTCCTTCAACACCAAAGGCTCCCATCAAAGGTTCAAAACGGCGTCCCAGCCCGTCCTGGTGAGTATACTGTTCGATAAAGGCTCCAAAGCCGTAAGTGTCTTTTTTGCCGTTACCGTCAGGGTCGTTGTAAGTAAAGGCCTTCATTACCTCAAGGAATTCTTCTGTAGTTTCAGGAACTTTAAGACCGAGTTTGTCGAGCCAGTCCTTGCGGATTACAAGCCCTTCATTCCTTGGAATCGAGCCCGGGCTTGCAAGGCCGTATGAGATTCCGTTTACAGTTGTGTAACGGCGGCTGTTCTGGTCATACATGATTGAAGTACGCTTTGGCATAAGCTCATACATATCGTCTACAGGAGCAACGAGCTTGTTTTTTACGAGCATGAGCCACGGTTCGCGGTTTACGGTAAATAAATCAGGAAGTGATTTTGCGGCCGCAGCGGCGTTGATTTTAACGTCACGGTCCTTTTCGCTTGAAGGAAGCATTGTAAGCTTTAAATCAATTCCGAGCTTTTCGCGGACAATGTCATAAACAATCCAGTCTGCCGGAGGGTCGCCGGCTTCGCTTACGGTTCCTCCGTACCACATGTCGATTTTAATCAGTTTTTTTGAATCTTTCTTTGCGCCGGTCAAAAAAAGACCCGCACAAACAACACAGGAAGTTAAAGCAAAAATTTTAGTAAGTTTTTTCATAATAAAAAAGTTTAGCACAGGATTTTAAAATTGAAAAATTAAATTTGAGCTGACCTGCGCATTCAGCATAAACTTTTCTTTTTTTATTTAATTGCATATACTGTCCGCATGAAAAATACCGCACAAGACAAAGACCTCATTCAGTTTGAAGAATGGCTTAATTCATTTTTGAATTTTGAAAAACTGCCGCAGAAAAATATGTTCTGGCTGGACACGATGCAGCATTACTGCTCGCTTTTAGACAATGTGCAGAACTTCTGTCCGTCGGTTCATGTGGCAGGTTCAAAAGGAAAAGGTTCAGTCTGCGCGATGATAAGTTCAATTCTCGAAGAAGCAGGCTATAAAACAGGTCTTTACACTTCTCCGCACATAATCACTTTTCTGGAGCGTATCAGCCGGAACCAGAAACTTCTTTCAAAACGTGTCTATAAAAAATCTGCCGCACAGCTGAGAGAATGTGTCCTGAACGAATTGAATTCAACCTCACAGAAAGAGGCACGGCCGATCACCTGGTTTGAACTTGTAACACTCTACGCCTTTTTGTGCTTTAAAAATGCCGGAATGGACTATGCAGTTTACGAAACAGGTCTCGGCGGAAGACTCGACGCAACAAATATCGTAAACCCGAAAGTCTGCTGTATCGGCCCGATTGAACTTGAACACACAGAATTCTTAGGCGACACGGTAGAAAAAATCGCCGCAGAAAAAGCCGGAATCATAAAACCCGGTACACCGGTTTTTGTTCAGGCACAGCAAAAGGAATCAGTAAGAAAAGTGTTTACAGACAGGGCAAAAGAGCTTAACGCGCCGATATATTTTGTCGATGAAGTGTGTAAAAGTTCAATAAAGTATACATCTTCACACTCTTTCAAGCCGAAAATCTTTCGGAAATCCTTTATGGAAATCCGGATTGAATCCCGATTTTTTAAAAGACCGCTGAAAACTACCCTCAGGTTTACAGGCGATGTCCAGGTAAATAACGCGGCCCTCGCTGCCCTTGCGGTAAAATCAATGCTTCCTGATATCGATGAAAAAATCATTGAAAAAGGTCTTGCAAAAGCATGTCTTCCGGGGCGTTTTGAATTATCCAGGCCTCCGAAAAAGTTCAGAAACTGCCTTTCAATCATTTACGACGGAGCACACACCTTTAACAGCATCAGCCTTACCATGCAGACCGTCCGGGAACTTTTTGCGGATAAAAAAATTGTACTGCTTTTTGCCTGTGCCAAAGACAAGGATGTGGATTCAATCGTGCCACTCTTTAAAAATCATATAGAAAAGGCCTTTATTACGATTCCGGGGCTTGTAAAGCAGTCAGATTTACAGAAAGTTGAACAGGCTTTTGAAAATAATAAAATTGAATACAGCGCCAACACAGACTTTAAGGCTCAGATTAAAAACGCACTCGACGCTGCCGACAGGACAAAATCAATTCTGCTGGTAACAGGTTCATTTTATCTGGTCTCAGAAGCCAAAAAACTGCTTAATCAATAAATACCCGCGGAACGCGCTTTGAAACGCCGCAGGTAATTTCGTAGCTGATTGTCTTTGTATCGTCTGCAATTTTCTGGGCGCTCTGAAGGGCACCGCTTTCTTCCGGCCCGAAGAACAGAACCTTGTCCCATCTTTTTACGCAGGTGTTGTCAGCGCCAAGGTCAACCATGCACTGGTCCATGCAGATGCGGCCGCATACAGGATATTCCCTGCCGCCGATTGTAACTTTGAGACTTACTTTGTCCTGATTAAAACAGCGGAAAAGTCCGTCAGCATATCCCACCGGAAGAACTGCAATTTTTGTAGGCTTTTTACTTGTCCATCTGCGCCCGTAAGAAATGCTCATTCCTTTGTCAAAGTCCCTGATGGCACAGACTTCGCTTTCGAGGGCCATAACAGGCTTGAGTTCAATATCAATTCCAAGTTTTTTGAGTGTCTGGCGGTCAAAATCTCCCGGATAATAGCCGTAAACAACGATTCCGGGGCGGCACATATCAAGGTGCATGTCAGGTCTGAGCAAAGTTAAGGCCGAGTTTGCACAGTGCCGGATGCCCGGGTCAATTCCTGCATCCTTTACACTCTGTACTGCGCTCATAAATTTTTTGAACTGCCCTTCCGTGTACTTTATGTCAGATTTTGAATTACAGTCAGCAACGGAAAAATGCGTACACATTCCGCCGAGTTTAAGGGTCCCGGTTGAATTAATATATTCTGCAACCCGCCCTGCATCATCTGGAAGGCATCCGATTCTGCCCATTCCGCTGTCTACAGCGAGGTGAACTGCAAAGTCTTTTTTGCCCTGAACCCTGCACTCTCCGGCAATATCGTCTATGTATTCATTATCAAAAACAAGAGGAGTCAGGTTGAATTTTACAAGGTCTGCGATTTCAGGAGGCTGGCAGAGACTTAAAAGCAGAAGAGGAACCGTAATTCCGGCGTTTCTGAGTTCGATTCCTTCATCAACAGTTGCAACGGCAAGGTAATCAACACCGAGTTTTACTGCTTCTTTTGCGCAAACCACAGCGCCGTGACCGTACGCGTCAGCCTTGATGGCAATACACATTTTTGCGTCCGGTGAAATTCGTTTTCTAAGCTGGATTATATTATTCTGCAGATTTTTGAGGTAAATTTTTGCGACAGTGGCTCTCATGATTTTTTTATCATAGTTTTTTGTCGGATATTATTCAATCGCCTGCAGGAGGCCGCTGATTGTGTAACCTTGTTGAATAAATGTTGTATTAAGGATATAATAATTCATTCATAAAAAAAGGAAAGAGTAATGAAAACCCTTATTAAATCAATTTGTATTTTTACCTGTACCGCAGCGTTTATCAGCTGTGGTTCGACTCCAAAACAGGAAGCAAAGGCTGCACCCCAGCACCGCGAACTGACTGTTATTTCGAGTCAGCCTAAAGTATCAAAGAACACAGAAACTCCAGCATCATTGTACGCAAAAAAAGTTCAGGATATTCAGCTTGTAACCGTATCTTCTCCGGCTGCAACAAGTTCAGGAAAAGCATTTGCTTCTCCATTCGTATTTAAGGCACAGAAAACAGACGGCACACCTGTTGCAGGTCTTGAACTTGCACTTACATATCCTGAGTCACGCAATTCAAACGGAATCTCATTCGGTCTCCAGGAATTCAAAACTGACGAAAACGGAACAGTTTCATTTACTTCGCCTGTTCCGGCAAAGGCCTATGATTCAATCGTAAGAGTTTACCCTCAGGGCGATATCACAGATCCTGAAATTGCAGCAATCGCAGAAAAACTTTCGGCAAGCGCTTCTTACAGGGTAAAGACCGACAAACTCTATGCCGGCGGAACAATTGCAATCGTTGACTTTAACCAGAACGACAAACCGGTTACAAACAACTCCGTTTCTTCATCAAACCTTTTAATGGCTTTGATGAAGCAGGGATTCAAGAGAATCGGAAACGCCGACTTTACACAGGCAATCCTCCAGGAAGACAATGCTGTAGTTTACAAATCAGCAAAAGCCCTCCTTGGCAACAATTCTGCATTTATCGTTTACGGAACTGTAAAATATGACCAGGTTACAACCAAAACCGAAGACGGAAAGTATACCTGCAGCCTTTCAGGCAAAATCACATGTATGGATATGAGCAACGGTGCAGTTTTGTACCAGGGCACAGATTCAGTTACAGTAACCGAAGATAAAGAATGGAACTGTCTGCCAAACGCACGCAAGGCACTCGCAGACAAACTTGCAGTACAGATTTTGTACGGACTATAATTTTAAGGAACTAAGAATGATCTACACAGACACAAGAGACAATTCAGTAAAAGTTGATTTTAGAACTGCTGTTGTTAACGGCATGAATGAAAAAACCGGCGGTTTGTATATTCCAACTGAATATCCTAAGCTTGACCCGGCTTTTATCAACAAAAATCCTGAACCGCACTTCCGCGACATTGCCTTTGAAATGGCAAAACCTTTCGTGGAAGGAGAAATTCCGGACGCAGATCTGCGCGCAATCATCAATGACGCATATCCGTTCCCGGCAAAAGTTGTTCCTGTAGATCCAAATACCTATATTCTTGAACTTTTCCACGGCCCGACCTGTGCATTCAAAGACTTTGGTGCACGCTTCATGGCACGTGTAATGTCTTATTTTAACCGCAACGAATCAAGCCCCCTCCACATCCTGGTTGCAACATCAGGCGACACAGGTTCGGCAGTTGGAAGTGCATTCCACAACGTACCGGGACTCGACGTTACAATTTTGTATCCGGAAGGAAAGATTTCTCCCCTCCAGGAAAAACAGCTTTCTACATTTGACGGAAACGTACGCGCACTCAAAGTTAAAGGAACTTTTGACGACTGCCAGAAACTCGTAAAAACTGCCTTTACCGATAACGAACTGCGCTCAAAACTCCGTCTTTCATCAGCAAACTCAATCAATATTTCACGCCTTCTGCCGCAGAGTTTTTATTACATGTACGCAAGTCTCGTAATCAAAAACCGCGCATGGGCATACAACAAGATCGAAAATCCTTCTCTGATCGTTGTAGTTCCAAGCGGAAACTTCGGTAACCTTACATCCGGCCTTATTGCTAAGAGAATGGGTGCTCCGATTACAGGTTTTGTTGCCGCAACAAACACAAACCGCACAATTCCTGACTGGATTGCAACCGGCGATTATCAGGCACGCCCTTCTGTTGCCACTTACGCAAACGCAATGGACGTTGGTGCCCCGTCAAACTACGAACGCATCAAGGCAATGTACACACTTGATGAAGTACGCAAAATGTTTGCTTCATACTGGCTCGACGACGAAGGCATCATGGCCGGAATCGAAGACTGTAATTCAAAAACAGGCTACACTATCGACCCTCACGGAGCTGTCGGCTGGCAGGCATGGTCAGACATCAAGACCAGCGCCCTCAAAGAACTTATGGAAGGTCAGAAAAACGACTACACAAAACCTGGTCTTACACCAAACATTCCGGAATGGGCAGACGATGTAGTAATCAAAAAGAATGCAATCGGTCTGATTCTCGAAACCGCACATCCTGCAAAATTCGGTGCAATCGTAAAAGAAGCTACAGGTCAGTCGCCTGTAATTCCTGAACGCCTCGAAAAGGTAATGAAGCTCCAGGACAGGGCAATTCCGATGAACAATGACTATGACCAGTTCAAGTCATGGCTTCTTGCAAACCTTAAATAATTAATTTAAACAAAAGAGGGGGCTTTTCAGAAAGCCCCCTTTTCTTTTCCGTGCATAACTGTCAGGTATTTTACATATCACTGTAGGTCTGGACTGAGTCTTCCAGATGTTCGATTGCAATACCTGCCTGTTCAAACATTTTAAGGCTGTCCTCTTCGTCGTGATAGTGCTTTTCGCAAACTACCCTCTTAATTCCACAGTTAATAATCAGCATGGCGCAGGTCCTGCAGGGCGTCATTTTACAGTAAACTGTTGCCCCGTCAATGGAAATTCCGCGCTTTGCGGCCTGACAAATCGCATTTTGTTCAGCATGGACGGTGCGTACACAATGCTGTGTTACCGAACCGTCCTCGTGAAGCACTTTGCGCAAAAGATGACCGGCCTGGTCGCAGTGAGGCAGGCCCGCAGGAGACCCCACGTAGCCTGTAACCAGAATCTGGTTATCACGTGCAATTACACAACCTGATCTTCCTCTGTCGCAGGTAGCCCTCTTTGCAATAGTGCGGGCGACCTCCATAAAATATTCATCCCATGTCGGGCGCTCGTATGGTGCTTCACTCATAAATTACTTGTTTGCCTCAAAAATAATGTCTGCAATGAATACTACAGCTAAAATCCATGTAACAACAGGGATTTCTTTTGCTTTCTTTCCTGCACATTTTGCGATTACATAAGAGATAATACCCCACATAATACCCTTTGAAATTGAGTATGAGAACGGCATTGTCATGATTGTAATGAATGCAGGAATTCCTTCTGTAGGGTCATCAAACTTGATGTCTACAACGCTCTTCATCATGAGGTAACCTACAAAGATGAGGGCCGGTGCTGTAGCAGCAGCCGGAATAAGTCCGAACAAAGGTCCGAGGAAAAGTGAAAGAAGGAAGAGAACTGCAGTTACAACTGAAGCAAGACCTGTACGTGCACCTGCAGCAACACCTGATGATGATTCAACAAATGAAGTTACAGTTGAAGTACCGAGACATGCACCTGCAACAGTTCCGACAGCGTCTGCCATCAGGGCGCCCTTAACGTTCTGAACTTCACCCTTTGAATCCTTGAGGTTGCCCTGTTCAGCAACACCGAGAAGAGTACCGATGGTATCAAAAAGGTCTGTGAAAAGGAAAGTAACAAAGATTACAATGAAGCTGCCGAGAGTTGCATATGAGAATTTACCTGCAGCATCGAGGGCGATTCCCTTAAAGTCAAAGGCAAAGAAATATGGTTTTGAAGGTGAACTGAACGGTGAGAAGTTTTCAGGAACTTTTGTTACACCGAATGGAATACCGATTACAGTTGTAATTGCGATACCGATAAGGATTGCACCAGGTACTTTGAGCATGTACAGAATGATTGTAATGATAAGACCAAGGATACAAACGATTGCAGCACTGTTGTCCAGGGTAAAGTTAACAAAACCGATTAAAGTTCCTGTTTTTGTAGAAACGATACCTGCATTTGCAAGACCGATGATGGTGATAAAAAGACCGATACCGACAGCAACAGCCTTTTTGAGACCTTCAGGAATTGAATTGATGATTGCCTCGCGTACACCGCAGAGTGACAGAACAACAAACAGAATACCTTCAAGGAATACTGCTGTCAAAGCAAGCTGCCATGTACAGCCCATTCCGAGAACTACTGTGTAAGTAAAGAATGCGTTAAGACCAAGTCCAGGAGCAAGAGCAACAGGAAGGTTTGCGGCAAATGCCATAACCAGTGTAGCGATTGCGGCTGAAAGTGCAGTTGCAGTAAACAATGCATTCCAGTTCATTCCGGCCTGAGAAAGAATTCCCGGGTTAACAGCAAGAATGTAAGCCATGGCAAGGAATGTGGTAATTCCACCGATAATTTCGCGGCTTACTGACGAACCTCTTTCTTTGATTTTAAAAAGTGTGTCCATTTAAATGACCTCCATTTTTTTTATGAACATTCTTCAGTATATCACCCGGCGATTTTTATGACAAATAATTTTTATAAGCCACGTCCCGGCCCGAAAACTCAAAAATCTACAATAAAGGGATCCAAAAAATTGACATAAGGAAATTTTCAAGATAAAATTAAAGTTAATATAAAGTATTATTCAGGATGTAAAAAATGAATAGTAAAGATTCAAGTTCAAACGAGAACTTAACCGATTACGGAAACTTTATCAAAAGCAGCGCAAGGCCTTCAAAAAGCGCTTATCAAAAACACTCAAAGCCGGCAGTTCCCCCAGCAGCAAAAGAAAAAATTCAACCTGAAAAATCTTTCAGATCAAAGCCTTCAAAATCATCACATCCGAATAACCTTAAAGTAAAAAGCCCTATCGGCCGCAAACTCATAGTTATTATTTCGCTTGTAATTATTATCGCTCTCGGCGGAGTAACCTACCTCGTATCCTACTTTACGACACAGGACGTACGCATCAGCGCCGAAGAAAACAACCTCGTAATCAACAGCCGTACGGCAGGAGATACAGAAAGCCGCATAGAAAGTATTTCATCTTCAATCGGAATGCTTCTTGACCTGCTCAAAACCACAAACAACAATGAGACCGAAATCAAATCCGTAGAAGCCCTCTTCTTTGACCACAATCAGGACATAATGGCAGTGTACTTTCCGTCAAAGGACCGTATCCTGCTCAATACAGCCTTTTTAATTAGCCATCACATAACGCCGGACACTCCGACAGCCTACTTTACCCAGGAAGCTGATTCAATAAAAAAAGCATGTGACGGCACTTTTGAATTAAAAAATTCTTCGCCGTTCTTTAACGTGCCTTCAATGGCAATTTTTGAACCGCTTTCCGTAAGCGGAAAAAACACCGCAGTCTGCATCCTCTGGAACACAGAAGATTTGAGCGAAAACTTTGGTAACGGAAGCGTAAACCAGTCAATTCTCGTAAACAACGACGGTGATATCCTTGTTCACGGGGATATTTCCTTTATGATGGACGGTTCAAGCGAAAACAATAATCCGATTGTAGTCGAAATGCAGAAAAGCACACAGAACAACAGTCAGATTACCTATAAAGACGAAAAACAGGAAGAATACATCGGTGCCTTCAGAAAGCTCAAAATCGGAAACGGTGCCGTAATTACAACAGTTAAAACCGCAGTTATCCTCGAAGGCGTAAGGACAACTACACGCCGGAACCTCTACATCACGGTTGCAATTCTCTTTATTGCAATTATGATAATTTACCTCTTTTCAAAGACTTTGAGCGTTCCGCTGCGCCAGCTTACAGCCATTGTCAACGAAATCAACAACGGTAACTTTAACACCGAGCTCTTCTCCCTCCTCAAAGACGACGGAAAGGACGAAATCGGTGTCCTTGCAAAGAGTACAAAAAACGAACGCGAAATCCTGAATACATTCACAACGCTTACCAACCGCGGTGTAACGGAAGCCATCATCAAAAAGCAGATAGACTTTAAGCCTCACCTCAAGGACATCACAATCTTCTTCAGCGATATCCGCGGTTTTACGGCAATCTCGGACGGCTTTAAAAACCGTTTTGGAGGCCAGTCGGCCGGCGAAATCATCAACTTCCTCAACGACTACATGAGCCGCATGGTAATGTGTATACAGCTCACGGGCGGAACCGTAGACAAGTTTGAAGGGGATGCAATCATGGCCTGCTGGGGCGTTCTGCGCAACGACAACATGGACTGGGAAGAACTTCCTTATTCATCTCCGGTGCGCGCACAAAAACAGTTTATCCACGACCAGTATGTATGCAGGGACGCACTTTCTGCAATTACAGCATGTATCGCAATGCGCTACGCCCTGATGAAATACAACAAGGACGCAGAAGCCTTTACCGCCGCCCACGCGCATAACCCTAAAGCCCAGTACAAACCGCACATCAAAATCGGTGCCGGTTTGAACAGCGGCCGTGCAACAGTCGGATTTTTGGGTTCAAAACAAAAGATGGAATTTACATCGATCGGTGACGCAGTAAACTTTGCAAGCCGCGCAGAGTCTTCAAACAAGCCGTGCGGTACCGACATTCTGATTACAGAAGATACATACAACCTGCTCGCACCAAAATACATTAAATGTGCAAAAAACAATTACCGCCTCGCTCCTGAAAACCAGAAAAACGAAGTTATCGTTGAGCAGATTCCTGTTGAATTTGACGTTAAGGGAAAAGGAAAACAGCACTTTTACGGTGTCGTAAACATGCCGAACTTTGATATCCAGGCCTTCTTTAGCCGCGGAGATCCAAGGTTCCAGATTGATATGGACTGCGCACGTGCAGCTGGAAGAACCGGACCAAAGACATTGAGCGAAGTCCGAAAGCTTCTTGGAATTGACGAACCTGATTTTATGAAGGTAAATTTAAATGCAGAAGAAAATAAAATTCAGGTCGCCGCTAATTGATTTTCTTGTTGTAGTTTTTTGTCTGTCAGTTTCAGGCTATTTTATCTGGCTTTTCTGGCAGGACTTAAACAGAACAACAAACCGAACCGACAAAGACGCAATTGCAACTATCTCATTCAAGCACAATATCGCGCAGAGAAAGTATTCGGACCGTATCGTGTGGGAACGCCTCCAGCAAAACACCCCGCTCTACGACAACGACTTTATCCGCACCGTAGACCTTGCACAGGCAACAATTACCTTCAAGGACGGCACAACACTCGACGTATACGAAAACTCGATGCTTCAGGTTTCGTACTCGGAAGAAGGCGGAGTCCGTCTGAGTGTTGACGGAGGTGATATCCAGATTGCCGCCTCTGACAAGGCAAAAAATGTCGCAATCAAACTTGCGGACGGTTCAACTGTAAACATGGACGCAGGAGCCTCGCTTTCGGCAAAAAGCGACACAACCGCAAAAAGCCAGAATATTGAAGTTAAGGGCGGTTCAGCAAATGTGCAGACTCAGACAGGCCAAGTTACGACAGTAAGTTTTGGTCAGTCAGTTAATATCGAAAAAGGCTCCCAGATCGAAGTTGTACCGCTTACGGTAATTTATCCTTCAAAAGAAACACGGCTCTTAAGTTTTGACTCTTCTTCCCTGCCTGTAACAGTCGAGTGGAGACAGAACGGTTCAAATCCACAGAAAGTTACAGTTCAGACTTCGCGTACAAAAAACTTTAAGGAACTTTTACAGAGCAAAACAATCACGGAAGGCACAAAAACACAGATTCAAAGCGCAAAAGGCACAATCTACTGGCGCGTCTTCAACGATTCAACAAAGGATAATCCTTCAACAGGACGCATCACAACAGAATCTGTACCGCCTGTTAATTCAATAGCACCGCAGTCAGGAACAAACTTCACTTACCGTATCAACAAACCGCGCGTAACATTCCGCTGGATGGCAAACAGTTTTGCAGACAATTACCGCTTTATGGCGGCAAAAGACTCTGCCATGAAAGAAATTGTTTCTGACATTACAACAACAGAATCCTTTGTAAACCTGGACTCACTCGAGCCTGGAACATATTACTGGCAGGTAACGCCATTCTATTCATTGAATGACACAGGCTACCTTGCCGCAACGGAAATCAGAAACTTTACAATCACACAGTCAAAAATGCTTGCTTCGCCGGAACTTCTGGTACCGCCGCAAAACTCCGAACTCACATACAAGCAGAACTTGAATGCAACCTTTATGTGGAAAAGCGATATTTCAGCAGAATATCAGCTTCTGGTTGCAAAAGACAAAGAATTCAGCAGCGTGATTATAGACACAAAGACAAAAACACCGCGCTACACTGCCGAATACGACGTAAACAGCATACAGGACGGAACTTATTACTGGAAGGTAATCCGTAATTCAGGGGATGCAGAAGACGTAAACAACGAGTCTCAGATTCGCTCATTCAAGGTTACCCGCATAATTCCGGGCAAAAACCTTATTCTCTGGCCTCAGGACGGCTTTACGGCAGAAGATGACAAACTTAAAAACACCACATTCTCATGGCAGCTTTCAGACTCATACGAAGAAAACACAAAGTCAGTATTCCAGATAAGTAAGGAAAAGAATTTTGCTTCAACAATCGTAAATAAAACGCTCGACTCCCCTTCAATCCAGGGAATTTCACTCGAGGCAGGCAAATACTACTGGCGCGCAGGCGTAAAAGGCGATGACGGCAGCCTGCAGAACCCGACACAGGCCTATGCATTTACAATCGTTCAACCTCTTGTAAAACCGATAATTATCAATCCTCTTCCAAACGAAGAAGTTCTTCTTTACGGTAACTCAAAGGTTGAATTTGAATGGAACCTCGTTGACGGAGCCGACAGTTACAACGTTAAGGTTTACGATAAAAATCAGTCGGTTGCAGCCCAGGACTCATCGGTAAAGGATACACAGATTGAATTTGCCCTGCCTCCGGGCTCATACACCTGCAAAATACAGGCAGTCAGCAGCCAGTCAGTTTCTTCTTCAATCCGCATGGGCGAAGCCTCAGAAAGAAGCTTCAGCGTAAGAAAACCTTCTGTTGTAAAACAGCTGAGCCCTTCTCCAAACGCACATATTTCAGGACTCAAAGCACTGCGCGAGCCGGTTGTCCTTCAGTGGAAGAGCGGCAGCGACCCGGCAAAAAATTACAGCGTTGTCCTCCAGAAACAGCAGGCAAACGGCCACTACAAAACCGTCCGGGAAGTAACGGCAGGTTCAAAAACAACAGCAAGCCTCAACCGCCTTCCTTCAGGAACCTACCGCTGGCAGGTCAACGCAACAACCCGCAACAAAATACCGGTAAACTCAGAACAGTCAGTCTTTGTTATTGACCCTATTCCTGCTCTCTCACGCCCTGTTACAACAAGTCCAAAGAACGGCTTTGTCATCGGCCCGGAATTCTTACGCAATAACCGTCAGCTCAACTTCCGCTGGCAAAGCGTTCCGGGAGCAAGTGAGTATTCATTCAATCTGTACAAGAGACAAAGCGACGGCACGCTCAAAAATATATATTCAGTAAAGAGTACAAAAAATACCAGTGTCACACTCAAAGATTTTTCTATCCTTGATGTGGGAACATTTATCTGGAACGTAAAAGCATTCAGCATTGCAAAGGACGGCTTTAAGGAACAGGAAAGTCCTGCCGCCGAAAGTAACTTTATAATCGACTTTAACCTTCCGGAAGAAGTTGAATCAATCAAACCGGAGACAATGTATGCAAATTAAAAAGTTTCTGGCCAAAACAGTAAAGATTCAATTTGTTCTCGTACTTTTAATGCTCGTAACTGACGCCTTTGCCCAGAAGGCACCTTTTAATCAGGTTCTGGAATGGAAGGCAGACAAAAACGCATTTTACTACAGGGTTGAAATTCAAAAAAACGGAAGCGGAAAGTCTGATTTTATACAAACAGAAAAAAACACAGCCCGCGTCCAGCTTGAGCCGGGCAGATACCGCTACCGTGTTTACGTTTACGACTTTCTTGGAAGACAGTCTTCGGTAAACGAATGGACGGATTTTGAAGTTTTAAAGGCAAACCACCCGGAATTCAAACGGCCGCCAAAGGATGTAATTCTGCCGGAAGACAAAGACTTTTTTGAAGTTCCGGTCGATATAAGCGGAGTTTCTGCAAATTCAACAGTCACAGTTGTAAATGAACAGACCGGCTACGAATTAAAAGGAAAATTGAATTTTAAAAATCCCGCCGCAGGAGAAAGCGAAACAAACCGCGCCACAAATGCAAACTTTGGCTATGTGCGCCCGGGAACCTATTTTATCCGTGTAACAAACCCGAGTGGTTTTAGTGCAAAGTCAGACACATTTAAAATCGCCTTTGCAGAACCTGTTGCGCCGCCTCCTCCTCCGCCCGAGCCGGAACCACAGCCGGTCCCGCCGCCACCTGCGCCCGAGCCAGAACCACAGCCCGAGCCGGTCGTACAGCCACAGCCTCAGCCTGTAATCCAGCAGGTAACAGAGCCGGTAGAAATTACAGAAGAGCTGGTAGAAGAAAAACTTGATATCGATATGAAGCTTATTCCGGGGGAAGTGCGCGTTAAGGCAAGTGACTCTGATAAGGTAAAAATACAGAAAAAACGCAACAACGCAATCAACCAGCTTCTGACAGAGTCAGAAGGACAGGATATAGTTGTCGTTGGAAAAGGCCGCAGCCACAGCGAATGGGGATTCTACTTAAAGGATTACTTTCCGATTCAAAAAATGAGCAACCACTCCTATAATTTTTTGGGAGCAGGTATTTCGTACGCATTCCATATATTGCCGCACAGCAGAATGGACTTTGGTCTGATAGTAACTGCCGATGCCCATACAGTAATGGCAAACCTTGATTACATAGAAGAATGGTATGAATTTAACCTCTTGGGCGGAATTTTCATTAATTTTGCAATGTCGGATGCATTCAGCTTTCAGCCGAGGGTAACAGGCGGTATCCAGACAGATACGGTTCGTTCGAATGTAACTTCGACCCGGCATTATCAGTCACCGGCACTTGAAGTAGACCTGGGCTTTAAATTCAGCCCGCAGAAAATCGGTTTGGACGGAGTTTCTGTTGAATTAGCCCCGTTCTATCTTGCAAGTTTTGAAAATTCAGGAAATCGTGCAGAATTCCTTGGAATTCGCCTGGGACTGTTGTATCATACAGGTAGTAAGAAAGCAATTAAAGCAACTCGTGTAAAGCGAAGTGCGGTCAAACAGGACGCGCCGGAACAAGCGCAGGAAAAAGAGCAATGATTAAAAATCTGAAAAAGCTTTTGCCCCTGGCCGGCACATTTTTAGTATTGATAACTCTCTTCTGCTGTGACAGCACCCTTATTGAAGACCTGGACGCCATTGCCAGAAAGCAGACCGAAGGAACCTACATTTACAAGACTATAATCCAAAAACAACATATAGATGATAATAACTATGATAAAGAAGCCACAACCACAGAAACTTTAAATCAACCAAAATCGTCCACTGAATTAAAGAAATGGGTTTCAGATGCAATAGACAAAAATTCAACTTATGGATTTATATTGAGTAATACACCGGAAGTTGAACAACCTGAAGACAATTTCTACAGGCTTGAACTTACATATGACCGGGAGCTGTATACACTGATTTTTAACGCAAACACAACTTCCATCTATGAGGGTACAATCCCCCAAAGCCAGACACAAAGGTATGAAAAACTGATTACCCTTGAATTTCCTGAACTTAAACAGACAAACTATATGTTCCTTGGCTGGGACGAAAACAATACAGCAGTATCCCCGGCCTATACAACAGATAATTGGAACTTTACATTTTATAAGGATACAACTCTGTACGCCATCTGGCAGAAAGGTAACGCAACCTACACAGTTTACCACTACCTGAACGACCTGGTGTATCACTCACAATACACAGTCCTTCTTTCTACAGAAACAGCAGCAGGCTTTGCGGGAGAGACAACCACAGCCACCCCATTCTCCTTCCCGGACTGCGAGAAATATCGTAATAACATAGCACCAACAGGTTCCATCGAACAGCAGACAATTTCAGCGGACGGCACCACACAAGTTGTTGTTAAGTATGACAGAAACACATTTACTATTAAACTTAACTTAGCAGGCGGTTTTTATATAACAGACCCCGAAACACCAGTTTATTCTGTAGAAGTTTACCTTTTATACGGTGACAAAGTGCCTGCTTTTATTGACAGCATGACATCTTTCGAGAAAACAGGATACACCTTTACTGGCTGGGACCCTGCCCTTCCGGACA
>JAEEGH010002644.1_pt1 | contig 48136 bp, 37 predicted proteins | sample 9134181 | NCBI WGS metagenome assembly JAEEGH01 (sample SAMN16246544, study PRJNA631951) | gut metagenome | biome: gut microbiome; feature: rumen; material: DP-attached | host: Bos | place: Iran: Karaj | collected 2018-10
GTTATTTCAATATTGATCCGGAACTCCTCGATGCCATAGCTATATCGACTCTTGGAAGTTTTGAGAGCAAGGCCGGCAGATTTGTCGGTAGCAAGATGTTCGGTTATGAAAAGCGCGACGGCCATTGTATCACGAACCTTGGAAAAGCAGAGAGCAAAACTATAAGAGAGGGTGTATTCATTCCGCCGGCATCTCCCGTAAACAGGAAGGCGTGGGGCGTTCTGACGATAAACAATAAGATGAGGATTTGTTCAATACAGTCAAAGTAAATCAATGGAATATAACTTCCAGGATAATGCACAGCTGGAACGATTTTCAATTTTACAGAAAAAAGTTTAGTGGATATAATAAACATGACATACAGCTGTCATGTTAGACTTGCTATGATATGTACTGAGTGTTGGAGTGTGAGAGATTATGAAGATAGACAGGCAGATAGGGATATTGTCGATCTTACTGAGGGAAGAAAAGACAACGGCTCCTGAGCTGGCGGAAAGGTTTGAGGTATCCCGCAGGACGATAAACCGAGATATTGAAGATCTTTGTAAGGCAGGGATTCCCATAAGGACTGCGCAAGGTACCGGCGGAGGTATCAGCATTATGGATGGATATCTTATGGACAGAACGATCCTGACATCAAAGGATATGCAGATGATACTTGCGGGACTTCGGAGTCTGGACAGTGTGAGCGGAAGCAGCTACTATGGCCAGTTGATGGAGAAAATCCAAACCGGATCATCTGAGTTTATCAGTGGCAGGGATTCTATACTTATCGATCTGTCCTCATGGTATAAGGGCTCCCTTACTCCAAAGATTGAAGTGATCCAGAGAGCGATTGAGAGCAGGCATTTTATACAGTTTGAATATTATGGACCGAATGGAGAGAGCAATCGAAGGATAGAACCATATTATCTTGTTTTTCGGTGGTCAAGCTGGTATGTATGGGGATGGTGCTTAGAGCGCAAAGATTACAGGCTGTTCAAGCTGAACCGTATGGATTGTGTTGCAGAAATGGATGTAGATTTTACTTGTCGGTATGCACCTATGCCTGACCTGTCGAATGAGAAGATCTTTCCAGGAAGTATAAAAGTAAAGGCACTTTTTACACGGGATATGAAGTGGCGACTGGTTGAAGAATTCGGACCGCATTGTTTTACTGAAACTGATGACGAAAGGCTGCTCTTTACAGCAGATTACACGGATATGGAAAGCCTTGTGACATGGCTCATGACTTTTGGGCCAAAGGCAGAGGTGTTAGAACCTGTCGAAGCGCGGGATATTATTCGCAGGAACGTTGAAGAAACTTTAAAAATCTATGGAGAATCAGCACAATGAGATTTATCTGAGCGATGAGCGGAAGGGTACACCGGAGAAATCGAATACTGTGATCTGGCATTCAATAAAAGTGAAGGGGGTGATTGTATGGAGTACATAAAAGTTACAAAGGATAATCTGGAAAAGGAACACATCTGCTGTGCCATTTCCAATAATAAAGATGTACAGGTATCTTCAAAGAAAGCCTGGCTTACAGACAGATTTGATGAGGGACTTGTCTTTCTTAAAAGTGCCGAGCGTGGTAAGTGCTTCATTGAATATATTCCTGCAGAATATGCATGGATTCCGATTGAGGCAGAGGGATATATGTATATTGACTGCATGTGGGTGTCGGGGTCTTTCAAGGGGCATGGATATTCAACAGATCTGCTTAATGCCTGCATAGAGGATAGCAAGGAAAAGGGGAAGAAAGGACTTTGTATTCTGTGCGCCGAGAAGAAAAAACCGTTCCTTGCTGATCCGAAGTATTTGAAGTACAAGGGCTTCTCCGTTTCTGATGAGGCAGATAATGGTATTCAACTATGGTATTTTCCATTTGATAAGGGGGCGGATGCTCCGAGATTTAAGGAATGTGCAAGGCATCCTCATATAGAAGAGATGGGCTATGTTTTGTATTACACAAGCCAGTGTCCATTCAACGCGAAATATGTTCCGGTTTTGAGGCAGACCGCAAAAGAGAATGACATACCCTTCCATGCTATTCATATTGAAAGTAGACAGGAAGCACAAAACGCACCTACTCCAATCACAAACTATGCACTATTCCATGACGGAGAATATATTACCAACGAGCAGATGAACGATAAAAAGTTCCTGAAGCTTGTAAACGGATAAGAGGAATACGCATTCTTACTGAATAGGAGAGTAACTGCAAACGTGGCGGAGAATAATATGCACTTTGTGAATGCTAAAGGAATAATAACTAAGAGTGGCTGGCATTATGGAATGAATATATACAGAGGGTGTTCCCACGGCTGTATTTATTGTGACAGTCGTAGTCGTTGTTATCAGTTCACACATTTGTTTGAGGATATAGAAGTAAAGCAGAACGCTCCGGAATTATTAGAAAAAGCACTGAAATCCAAAAGACAAAAATGTATGATCGGTACCGGCTCAATGTCTGATCCGTATATGCATTGTGAGGAAGAATTAGGATTGACAAGGAAGTGCCTTGAAATCATTAAGCGATATGGCTTTGGTGTAGCAATACAGACAAAATCAGACCGTATCCTTAGGGATATCGATTTGCTTGATGAAATAAACCGTTCTGCAAAGTGTGTGGTTCAGATGACACTTACGACTTGGGATGATGAATTGTGTGGAATATTGGAACCGAATGTTTGTAATACAAAACGGCGAATAGAAGTTTTGGAAGAAATGCAAAAGAGGGATATTCCTACTGTAGTTTGGATTACTCCGATTTTACCATTCATTAACGATACGGAAGATAATATTACTTCTATCCTGAATGAATGCGTCAGAGTCCGGGTAAAAGGCATCATAGATTTTGGCATGGGATTAACACTTAGGGATGGCGACCGGGAATACTATTATGCAGCGCTTGACAAGCATTTTCCCGGGCTGAAGGAACGCTACATTAAACGATATGGAAGTGCCTATGAATTGCCAAGCCCTAAAGCCAGGGAGCTGACTGAGATATTTCAAAGAATCTGCAAAGAAAATGGTATTATGTCAAATCCGGAGGATTGTTTTCGTTTTATGAATAACCTGCCGGAAAAATATCAGCAGATAAGTATATGGGATATATGAAGAGACAAGGATAAAAATCAGTGTAGCTTTGCGATAAAAGAACTTCCCGTATGGAATGCGTACACTATATTATGATAAAATATTTACATGAAGACGTGGCTTGTTGATTCTCTGAGAAATATACAAAAACGTTTTGTGTCATGGTTATCAATAGTGACAATAGTCCTGATAGGAACAACACTCATATTGGGACTTTATTTTGCGTCGTCCACAGTCAGGAGAGCTTCTCTTTACTATATTGATGAGCAGAATTTCAGGGACTTTGATATATCAAGCAGTATCGGTATAAAACAGGAAGATGTCGACAAGATAAAATCTCTTCCGGAGGTAAAAGATGCTGAGGGGCAGATCACCTTCTATGGAATTGCAAGCTTTTTAGAAAACAATTCATCAGTTACTATCGTCTCAATCACCAAAAATGTCAGTATACCTACAGTTACATCCGGGGCTCTTCCAACTGCCCCAAATGAATGTGCTATTTCCTACAGCGCAAGCCAAAAAATCGGAGCCGGTATAGGCGATGAGATTTCGCTGGAGGTTTCTTCTGCACGTTTTTCAGATGTTCTCCCCAACAAGACCTATAAAATAACGGGCATTGCATCCCATCCTGATTACATGGTAAACACGTCCACAGATTATGTCGTACTGCCTCAGGATTCTTTTGATGTTGCCGATCTGTCTTTTGATTACTCAAATATCCTGGTAGATGCCGATGTAACTGCAAGTTCCTTTGATCACGCATATCAGGATCAGATACAGGAAATAAAGGAGGTTTTGGAAAAAGAATCTGTGTCAATAGCTGATAAGCGCGCAACGTCCATTCTGTCAGACTTAGAACAGGAATATGATAGCGCTGAGATAAAGATACGGGATGAGCTTGCCAAGGGAAAAGCTGAAATCGACAAGAACAGAAAGACATATGAGGATGCTATAGCAAAGGCTCTTGAAGCATTGCAGTTAGGAGAAAAAGAATTTGAAGAAAAAAAGGCCACTGCAGAAAAAGAGCTTTCGGAAGCAGCTAGAAAAATAAAGGAAGGTGAAGAAGAGTATAACACCCAGATAGCTGATGGACAGGCGCAACTTGAGCAGGGTGAAAAAGATTTGGAAAAAGAGCTTAACGATACCAAATACAAGCTCTTTTATGGAATGCTCGAGCTTGATAAGGCTGAGCGTTTTCTTAAAGAAAAAGAGGAAGAATATAGTAAGGGCCTTGATAAGCTTTGTGAAGCCCAGGATAAACTCAATGAAGGCCGCGAAAAATATAATGCGGCAGCTGAAGAAGTAAATAACATATTATCATCTGATGTTATAGATGTCATGATTGTGGTTTTAGAAGAGCTTGGCACGGATTCCGATGATACTATAGCAACCCTCGAAGAAGCGTCCGCCTGCAGTGATCCCTGTGAAAGATGCAAGCTTGCAATTAAAGCTTATGACGAAGCTCCAAACGATGATATAAAGACAGTGCTCATTTTAATTGATGAAAACAGATCCTATATGGAAGAATTCATCAGTGGCAAAGAGAAGCTTGATGAAGGTGAGCAGCAGTTTAATGAAGGAAAAGCTAAACTTGAGGAAGCCCGCAAGGAACTGGATGATGGGTGGTATTCACTTCATAAGAGTCAGGAACAGCTTGCTCAGGCTGAAGCAGAATTCGCAAAAAGAGAGCCGGAGGCAAGACAGAAGCTTGAGGATGCCAAGGCTGAGTTTGAGCAAAAAAAGGCTGAGGGAGCAAAGCAGCTGGAAGATGCCAAAAAGGCTCTTTCTGAAAAAAGCGTAGAAGTTAAGGAAGCTCTAAAAATTGCGGAAGAAGAGCTTTCAAAAGGAAAAGCTGAATATGATGTTCAGATAGCTGATGGAGAAAAAGCTCTTAAAGAGGCAGATGAACAGTATGCAGAAGCTAAGAAAGAAGCAGACGACAAACTTTCAGAGGTGCGTGACCAGATCGAAGCATTTAAACAAAATCCATGTATATATATGGTCAGAACCAGGGATGTCAATTTCCCATACGTTCAGACAAACTCTTTCATAAAGGCTATTAGTGGATTCTTTGGGGTTTTCACGCCTTTATATTCCGCGATAGTAGCTATAGTGTGCTTCTTCACCATGACGATCATCATCGAAGAACAGACCAGTCAGATAGGTACCTGTAAAGCCTTCGGAATGTATGAACATGAAATCACGCGCAAGTACATAGTATTCGGCACTACAGGTGCTCTGCTGGGTGCTGTACTTGGTGTGCTTGGCGCGTTCGCTATAGAAAAACTGCTCATAGACACTATGCGTTCCACTCTTGCCTTTTCTTTGGAGGGCATACCTCATGATATACCGATGATAATACTTCTTCCTGCGCTTGAGGTTTTGATAACTGTCATTGCAGTTCTTTGGTCCTGCCGCAAGTATGTAAAATGCTCAGCAGTGGGACTGATAAATGGAAATGAACCCGCCAAAAGGCATAGAAGTAAGGCTATCGCTTCACCTATTAAGGGCGTTTATTTTAAACTGATATTAAGTAACCTGATGACAGACGTAGGCCGTGAAACAGTTTCCATAGCCGTTATCATTATGTGTGTTTTTCTTGTGGGATTTGGAATTGATATCAAGATGGCTTATGAAGGTGCCTTATCAAGACAGATGACTAGTATCTGGCAGTATGATCTGGCTTTGACAGAATCCGGTATCATAACAGATGAAGAAAGGAAAGCCATAAAAGAAGCCCTGTCCGGGTACGATACTATCTATCTTCCCGTTACTGCCAGCGTGATAGGAACAGGTGATTCACAGATAATCACCACTATCATCTGCGTAAATGACAAAGAAAACTTTAGCAGATTTTATTCGGTTATAGATGAACATGGAAAAGAGATCCAGGTTCCTGACGAGGGCGTTTTAGCCACAAAAGAAATGAGTGATAAAAACCAGATTTCTAAGGGAGCTACAATAAATCTCGTAGGCGGAGATCTGCGTGTTTCATCTGTGGATGTAATGGGGAATTTCATGCTTTATGCAGGGAAAACTTTGATAATGACAAGTGAGTTTTATGAGGAAAAGCTGGGTATTGCTCCGACATCGAACACATATTACATCAAGGCCCCAAAAGAAAGTATAGAAGATATCAGATATAAATTAGAGCAGCTTCCCGGAGTTTCATCTGTTTCACCGGTTAGTGATCTAAGAGAGAGTAATATGGCTGTAGTAACTGTTTATAATGCAGTAGTAGCTATTGTAATTATCTTTTCAATTCTTCTCTCATTTATGATTCTCTTAAATCTGAGCAATATACTGGTTGCTCATAGAATGAGAGAACTTCTTACCATGCGCGTTAATGGCTTTTCAAATATGCAGGTAATCGGATACCTTGTAAGAGAAGTTCTGCTTACAACTACGCTTGCCATGCTGATAGCGCTTGCACTTGGAGTCCCACTTACAGGTAAGATCATTCAGAGCCTTGAAACTGATGCCTTCATGTTTGTAAGGGAGCCTTTTGCAATGGCCTGGACTGCGTCAGTTCTCATAAATACTCTTTTCTCAGTAGTGATCAATTACCTGGCCTTTAGCAAGGTTAACAAGGTCCCACTTACAGATATAGCAAAATACTAAGCTGCCCAGATCAGATAAGTCCTGCAAAGACTGATGCAAATATTACAGTAAGGATACCGGCTACAGCGATTGAAAGTGAACTCATGGCGCCTTCGATTTCGCCAATTTCCATAGCCTTGGCAGTGCCTATTGCGTGAGCTGCAGTGCCAAGGGCAAGGCCTTTGGATATAGGCTCATGTATTCTGAAAAGCTTAAAAATGATTTCAGCAAAGATATTCCCTAAAACTCCGGTGATAACAATAACTGCAACTGTGATAGTTACGTATCCTCCAAGCTCCTGTGAAACGCCCATTCCGATGGCTGTTGTGATTGACTTTGGAAGGAGTGTTACATAGCTTTCATGAGAAAGCCCCATGAGCTTGGCAAGTACAAATACTGTCACAAGGCTTGTTATAACTCCTGAAAAAATACCGATAACAACGGCTTTGGCATTGCTCTTAAGAAGCTCCCATTCTTCGTATAAAGGAATGGCAAGACACACAGTAGCAGGTGTCAAAAGCCAGCTAAGGTATTTGGCTCCTTCATTGTAGGTGTCATAATCGATTCCGCATCCAAGCAAAAACAGCATGGTCACTATCATTGAAATAAGAAGGGGATTAAAAAGTCCAAGGCCTGTTTTCTTTTTAAGGAAATTTCCAAGGCCGTAAGAAATGAGGCTTATTGTTACGCCTGCATAGGCGCTGCTTTGCATAAATTCATTCATAATGTTTTCTCCTTCTTATCCTTTCTGATAATAAACTGTGACACCAATCCGGTAGCAGCCATTACGGTAAATATTGTGATCACTGTAATAACTGATACGGGGATAAGAACAGGCTGCAAAACATTCCATGATGACATAAGGCCCACGCCTGCGGGGATAAATAGAACAGGCATGATCTCAATGAGAAATTTACCTGTGTCCTTTACCTGATCGAGTTTGAGGATTCCTGTGAGGAGAAAGACAAACATAAGGACCATTCCATAGATGCTGGCTGGTATTGGTAATGGGAGAATAGCTTTTAAGACTTCGCCCAAAAGAGAAATCGCCAGAATAATCAGAAACTGCTTTAAATATTTCATTATTTTTTCCTCGATATTACAAAAAAAGTACCTTCCTATTATACATAATGATCTTAAAGAAGCAAGAGGCGGAATTGACAGTAATATTCTTTTATGTTAGTTTGACATAGAAAAAAATAATAGATTTCATAGAGCTTAGGTGTCCATTGTTACGAATGGGTGAAAAGGGAATCCGGTGAGAATCCGGAGCGAAGCCGTCACTGTGTTAGGGAGTCTGTGCTTGTTATCACTGAGAAATTGGGAAGATAGCACAGATGTTGATCGAAGTCAGGAGACCTGCCTAAGTTTTGCAATTTTGATTTGCGGACTTCGAATCAGATTCATGTGAAATATCTTTTGATATATCTATCTGAATTTGAAGACCACTACGCATGTGGTCTTTTTCTTTTATTGCGTCAAAGTTGCAGAATGAAATCCCTTTAAAGGAGAGGAAAAATGAAAAAGAATCTAGTTACTACACTTGTTCTGACAGCTTTGACAGCACTTGCAGTTTGTGGTTGCGGCAGCAGTCAGGCAGGTAATTCCGAGAGTGCTGCTACAGAAACATCAGCTGCAGCAGAAACACAGGCGAGTTCGGAAGAGGCTACTACTCAGGAAACATCTGATAAGGAAGCTGCTGATAAGGTAGCTGCTTTAATTGATGCTATCTATGTTCAGACAAGGACAGATGAGACAGATGCTCAGTGCGCTGCTGCCAAGGAGGCTTGGGATGCACTCACTGATGCACAGAAAGAAATGGTCGAAGGAGAATTTGCTGATCCTGATTATTTTGGAAGAGATACAGGTGATGCTTCATTGGATGATCCACTTAATCAGGACGAAATAGGTGAAAATGAGATCCTTGTTGTAAGCTTTGGTACGTCTTTTAATGACAGCCGCGTTAAGGATATTGGCGGAATTGAAAAGGCAATTGCTGCAGCAAATCCTGACTATTCAGTAAGAAGAGCATTTACAGCTCAGATCATCATCAACCATATTCAGGCAAGAGATGGCGAGAAGATTGATAATGTGGATCAGGCTCTCACAAGAGCAGTAGATAATGGGGTAAAAAATCTTGTGATCCAGCCTACACACCTTATGCATGGTGCAGAGTACGACGAGCTTGTTGAAACAGTTAATAAATACGCTGATTCTTTTGAGACAGTTAAGATCTCAGAGCCACTTCTTGGAGAAGTTGGCGCTGATGCAACGATCATCAACGAAGATAAACAGACTGTAGCAAAAGAGATAACAAATGCAGCTCTTTTGGATGCTGGCTTTGAGAGTCTTGAAAAGGCTGCAGATGAGCAGACTGCTTTTGTATTCATGGGCCATGGCACAAGCCATGCTGCAAAGGTTACCTATTCTCAGATGCAGACTCAGATGAATGAACTTGGCTATAAGAATGTATTCGTCGGAACTGTAGAGGGTGAGCCTGAAGAGACATCATGTGAAAATGTGATCGCTGCTGTTCAGGAAGCAGGTTATACAAAGGTTATCTTGAGACCTCTTATGGTTGTTGCAGGAGATCATGCAAACAACGACATGGCAGGTGACGACGAAGATTCATGGAAGTCAATGTTTGAGGCAGCAGGCCTTTCAGTTGATTGCCAGATCGCAGGTCTTGGCCGAATCGAGAATGTTGAGGCTCTTTATGTTCAGCACACAGCTGATGCAATAAAAAAAAACAGTGATTCAGTAAAATCAGAGGAATCTGGTATAGCTCTTGAAAAAGGTACTTACGAAGTTTCTTTTAACACAGATTCAAGTATGTTCCGTGTCAATGAAGCCAACAATGGAAAAGGCACACTGACAGTAAATGAAGATGGAACAGCGTATGTTTCAATTGCGCTTGTTTCCAAAAAGATAGTTAATCTCTATGTTGGAACAGCAGCCGATGCTGAGAATAATGAAGCAGACTGGCTTCAGCCTTATGACGTTGAGGTTACTTACAGCGATGGAAGTAAAGAAACCGTAAATGGTTTTGATGTTCCTGTAGAGAAGCTTTCAGAGGAGTTCGACCTTGCCATCTTAGGTGAAAAAGGCAAGTGGTACGATCATAAAGTTTCTGTAACACAGTAATATTTTTAAAACCGGAGGCATATATTTTGAAAAAGACATTTGCAATGTTCATAGCTCTTTTGCTCATAATTACGGGCTGTGGTCAGAATACAGAAAACAAAATACTTGCCGACGGAGAATATGTTTGCGAAGTTTCTTTAGAGGGAGGAAGCGGCAAAGCAACAGTAGAATCTCCGACTGAAGTAGTAGTGAAGGATGGAAAGATCAAAGTAGTGGTCACATGGTCCAGTTCAAACTATGATTACATGATAGTTGACGGGCAAAAATTTCTTAACGAGGCTTCGGCCGGAGAAAAATCAAAGTTTACTATACCTGTTCCTGAATTTGATCGGGAATTTACGGTGATCGCGGATACAACTGCCATGAGTACGCCCCATGAGATAGAGTATAGGCTTAACGTTCATGGAACAGGAGAAAAAGACATCTCTTCAAAAGAGAGCACAGCCCCGGTAATAAACTTAGGACGCGCTTCGACGGAAGGACTAAGTCTTGCAGGAAGCCTTGAACTTAAGTATGCAAAAGAGTTTAAGGTCGATTTTTACGAGGATAGCGAGAAAAACAGATACAATTTCATAACTATTGGAAGTGGAGATTTAGAGCAGAGTTTTTTGCAGAGCTGCTCAGATGTGGCTTCCCAATATGAAACAATAAAGACTGATAAAACTTATCTGGTGTCAACATCTGTAATGGACATTATTGCTTCAATAGGAGCTCTGGACAGTATAAGACTATCAGGCACCAAAAAAGAAGACTGGTCAATAGAAGAGGCAAAAAAGTCCATGGATAGCGGCAGACTTCTCTATGCGGGGAAATATTCGGCACCTGACTATGAGCTTCTTTTATCTGAAGGCTGCAATTTTGCAATAGAAAATACGATGATCTATCACAACCCGGAGGTCTATGAGAAACTTAAAAGCCTTGGGATCACAGTTATGATAGAGCGCTCAAGCTATGAGAGTGACCCTCTTGGAAGACTTGAGTGGGTAAAACTTTACGGAGTAATTTATAACAAACTTGATGAAGCAACAGCTCTTTTTGATGAGCAGGAAAAAAGAGTAAACGAGGTTAAAGCAAAAGAAAAAACAGGGAAAACGGTAGCAATTTTTTCTATTAATTCAAACGGAACAGTGACAGTCAGACGAAATGGAGATTATATAAGCTCCATGATAGATCTGGCGGGAGGCATTTATGTTCCAAAAGATTTGACTGACGAAGAAGATAGTAATCTTTCCACTATGAATATTACAGTGGAGGATTTTTATGCAGGAGCAAAAGATGCTGACCTGCTTATATACAACGGCACCATCGAGGGGAATATAGACAGGAAAAAAGAGCTGGTGGATAAGATGCCACTTCTTGGTGAATTTAATGCTTTTAAAAGCGGCATGATATATTGCCTTCCGGAGAGCTTTTTTCAGCAGAGCACAAGCGCTGCAGATTTTATAGAGGACGTTAATAATATACTTGAAGGCGATACAAAAAAGCTTAGCTTTTTGTACAGGTTAGAGGAATGATTTTGCAAAAAAGAACCGCTGATCAGATTCTTATTATTTTCATATTGGTAGTTCTACTTGTGATCCTTGGGTGTATTTCTGTGCTGACAGGAAGTGCAGATATAGGCATCAAGGAGCTTTATGCTCTTTTTAATGGATCAGTAGATGATCTTGCCAGGAATATTTTATTGACAATAAGACTGCCAAGGATCCTGGCGGCAGTTATCATGGGCGGAGCTCTGGCTGTTTCAGGCTTCTTATTACAGGTATTTTTTGGAAATCCCATTGCAGGGCCTTATGTGCTTGGTGTGTCTTCGTCAGCCAAGCTCTTTGTCGCACTTGTAATGGTCTTTTTATTAAAAAGCGGCAGGGTATTTTCATCCTTTGGTATGATAGCTGCAGCATTTTTGGGGTCACTTCTTTCCATGGGGATCGTTCTGATCCTTGCCGGTAAAGTCCGCAGTATGTCTCTTTTAGTAGTATGCGGCGTTATGATCGGGTATATATGCTCTGCAATAACTGATTTTGTTGTGTGTTTTGCAGAGGATTCCAATATAGTTAATCTCCACAACTGGTCTCTTGGAAGCTTTTCGGGAACTACAATGGAGCACGTGCGGATATCATTAGGCTTTGTGTTTGCGTGCCTCTTTTTATCATTCATGCTCTCAAAGCCTATTGGTGCATATCAGCTTGGTGAAGCGTATGCAAGGAATATGGGAGTCAATATAAAGGCATTACGTGTAATCCTTATTCTTGCATCAAGCCTTTTGTCGGCAACAGTGACAGCTTTTGCCGGTCCCATATCTTTTGTGGGAATAGCAGTACCACATATCATGAGAGGACTTTTAAAAACAGCAAAGCCACTTATCATGATACCTGCGTGTTTCCTTGGAGGAGCGATTATTACACTTATCTGCGATGATATAGCAAGGACAGCCTTTGCGCCCACGGAACTTAGTATCAGTTCTGTGACAGCTGTGGGACTTGCACCTGTTGTCATCCTGCTGCTATTAAGGCGAGGGGAGAGACGAAGTGAATAAAGTATTAAGAACTTACAAGCTTGATGTTGGCTATCAAAAAGAAGTAGTGACAGATATCACAATGGAAGTTATGCCGGGGGAAATCATCGCCATCATAGGCCCTAACGGGGCAGGAAAGTCCACGATCCTTAATACCATCACAAGGCAGCTTGAGAAACTATCAGGAAATATCTATATAAAAGAAAAAGAGGACAAACTTGTAAATGGCGAAGAACTCTCAACTGTGATGTCTATGGTCACAACAAAGAGGATCACGCCGCAGCTTATGTCAGCAAGAGAAGTGGTGGCAACGGGAAGATACCCTTATACGGGAAGACTTGGAATACTATCTCCAAGGGACTGGGAAAAAGTTGATGAGGCAATTGCTTTGGTTGATGCAAAAGAAGTAGCAGAGAATGACTTTAGTAAACTTAGCGATGGGCAGCGCCAGAGGATCATGCTTGCCAGGGCAATCTGTCAGGAGCCTGAGATAATGATCCTTGATGAGCCCACTTCTTTTCTTGATATCCAGTTCAAGGTGGATATTCTGTCAATAATAAAGAGGATGGCCAAAAGAGAAAACATAGCGGTTGTACTCTCTATCCATGATCTTGAATTTGTAGAAGCACTTGCTGATAAAGTGATCGCAATAAATGATGGAAGAGTTGTCGCTGTTGGAAGGCCAAAAGAAATAATAACCGGTGAGATTATAGAAGATATATATCATATGGAAAAGGGCAGTGGTAAGACGCTGATCGACGGACTTAGAGGCTATTCAAACGCTCTTTTTCAGCTTATAAACAGGTAAATATATGAAAACAAAAGTAATAATGGTTCAGGGCACTATGTCCAATGTGGGCAAGAGCCTCTTAGCAGGCGGCCTTTGCCGTGTATTTAAACAGGACGGGTATAGAGTAATGCCCTTCAAATCCCAAAATATGGCGCTTAACTCTTTTGTCACAGAGGATGGATTAGAGCTTGGAAGAGCCCAGGCAATGCAGGCAGAATGCGCAGGAGTAAAGCCTTCAGTGTACATGAATCCTGTTTTGCTAAAGCCCACAAATGACATTGGCTCCCAGGTTATAGTAAATGGCGAAGTTATAGGTAATATGCCTGCCAGAGAGTATTTTAAATATAAAAAGAAACTGATACCCGATATACTTGCAGCCTATCACGAGCTTGAAAAGCAGGCAGACATTATTGTGGTTGAGGGCGCAGGAAGCCCTGCGGAGATCAATCTGAAGGCAGATGATATAGTCAACATGGGACTTGCAAAGCTCATTGACGCGCCGGTCCTTCTCGTGGGAGATATCGACAGGGGCGGCGTATTTGCCCAGCTCCTTGGCACTTTGGAACTCCTTGAAAAAGACGAGAGAGAAAGAGTAAAGGGCCTGATCATCAACAAGTTCAGAGGAGATAAGAGTCTTCTTGATTCTGGCATAGAAATGATAGAAGAGATGGGACATGTGCCTGTTGTAGGAACGGTGCCATATACAAGGCTTCTTATCGATGATGAGGACAGTCTTAGCGAAAGGCTTACGAATCACAGGCAGGAGAGTGGCCCTTCAATAGAGGTTGCAGTAGTAAGGCTTCCCAGGATATCCAATTTTACTGATGTTGCTCCATTTGAAAGCATTGATGGGGTAAACGTAAGATTTATAACAAATCCCAGGGATATAGAGAGCGCGGACCTTATCATCATCCCCGGCAGTAAGAATACTATAGGGGACCTTAGGTGGATGCGGGAGTCTGGAATGGAGGCGGCCATAAAAAGAAAATCTTCCTCCTGTCCGGTTATTGGCATATGCGGGGGCTTTCAGATGCTTGGAGAAACAATAAGCGATCCTGACAAAGTTGAAGAGGGCGGAAGTATTAAGGGGCTTGGCCTTTTGCCTGTAGAAACTATGCTTAAGGATAAAAAAAGAAGAACCCAGTGTGAAGGTACTTTTGACCGGATGGATGGCTTCTTTGATGTGCTCTCAGGAGCAAAATATACAGGCTATGAAATACATATGGGTGAGACTAAGGGCAGAAATGGAAAAGCTCTTTTGTCATGCCAGCAGGAGAATGCTTTTGGCACCTATGTTCACGGAGCCTTCGATGAAGGCGACATAGCCCTTGACCTTGTAAAAAAGATAGCAGATAAAAAGGGCATAAAGCTTGGAGAGGCAGTAAATTACAAGGCCTTTAAGGAAAACGAGTATGACAGGCTGGCTAAGGTCGTCAGAGATAACCTGGACATGGATTATATATACAGCATTTTGGGGTGAATATGGAGAATATCGAATTTGTACTTCCTTCTGAAATAGAAAAAAGAAGCTTTGAGATAATAACAAAAGAGCTTGAGGCCATGGGCAAGGCTATCCCCGATGAAGAGGCGCCTGTCACAAAAAGAGTGATACATACAAGTGCAGATTTTGACTATGTGGATACTCTTACCTACTCAGAAAACGCCATAAAGATTGCCAGAGACATGATAAAAAACGGCGCACATATCGTCACTGACACAAATATGGCCATGGCTGGCATCAACAAAAAGAAACTTTCAATGTACGGCGGAGAAGTCCACTGTTTCATGGCTGATGAAAGTGTTGCTAAGGCGGCAAAAGAGCGCGGAGTCACAAGGGCAACTGTAAGTATGGAAAGGGCAGCAGAGCTTAATGTCCCCATAATCTTTGCCGTAGGAAATGCCCCGACAGCCCTTATTTCCTTATATGAAATGATGGAAAAAGGTATCTACAGACCTGAATTTGTCATTGGTGTGCCTGTGGGATTTGTAAATGTGGTAGCGGCAAAAGAGCTCTTTTTACATTCAGATGTTCCATACATAATAAACCGTGGAAGAAAAGGCGGCAGTAATATAGCTGCTGCCATTGTAAATGCATTGGTATATGGCCTATGAGAAAAGGATTTACAACAGGGAGCTGCGCTGCGGCTGCATCAAAGGCAGCAACGTACATGCTGCTTTCGGGAAAAGAGAAAAGCACGATTGAGATAGAGACCCCAGCAGGAGTTATGTTTGAGGCTCAGATCGTTGATATACAAAAGGGAAAGTCTTTTGTCACCTGCGCTGTTATCAAGGATGGCGGTGATGATCCGGATGTTACAACAGGAAGTCACATTGTTTCAAAAGTAAGTATCATAGAGGATTCTTTTGAAAAAGATATGCATTCCTCCTTGAAAGTAATAATTGACGGCGGAAGAGGAGTTGGAAGAGTTACAAAGCCAGGGCTTGACCAGGAGGTTGGGAATGCTGCGATAAATCATGTTCCCAGGGAGATGATCCAAAAAGAAGTTACAGAAGTGTGCAGCTTTTTTGATTTTAACGGAGTCTTGAAAGTTGAGATATCAGTTCCTGAAGGGGAAGAGCTTGCCAAGAGGACTTTTAACCCGAGGCTTGGAATTGAGGGCGGAATCTCAATACTTGGGACTACAGGCATTGTTGAACCCATGAGTACTAAAGCTATCCTTGATACCATAAGGGTAGAGCTTAATCAGAAAAAAGCTCTTGGGCAGAAGGTTGCCATAGTATCTCCCGGCAATTTTGGCCAGCAGTTTATGAAGGATAATTTTGGATATGACCTTGATAAAAGCGTAAAGTGCTCCAATTTCATCGGCGAAACCGTAGATATGGTATGCGATATGGGATTTGAGAAAATGGTTCTTACAGGCCACATCGGAAAGCTCATCAAAGTTGCGGGCGGTATCATGAATACTCATTCCCATGAGGCTGACTGCAGAATGGAGATCCTTGCCTGTTGCGGAATCCTGGCTAATGGTGATTCTGCACTTGCAAGAAAGATACTTGGGTGCACAAACACTGAGGAAGCACTTCGCCTTGTGGAAGAGGCTGGGATACTTAAGGAGACCATGGACATTGTACTTGAGAAGGTTTTGTTTTATCTAAATTTCAGGGCTCAAGGAAAAATACAGATAGAATGTGTCATCTATTCCGGGGATTTTGGGATACTTGCAAAGTCTGCCGGTGCAAAAGATTTACTGATGTAAAAGAAAGAGGAAACAATGGTTCATTTTGTTGGTGCAGGGTGCGGTGCTGCTGACCTTATAACGGTAAGGGGCATGAAGCTCTTACAAAAAGCAGATGTAATAATCTATGCAGGATCTTTGGTTAATCCACAGCTTTTAGAATATGCAAAAGAGACCTGCGAAATATATAACAGCGCCCTTTTGACCCTGGATGAAGTTATGGAGATAATGGTCCTTTCAGAAAGAAATGGAAAGGAAGTGGTCAGGCTTCACACAGGGGAGCCTAGTATATATGGGGCTGTTATGGAACAGATGCAGCTTCTTGATAAAGAAAATATAAGCTATGACAGCTGTCCCGGAGTCAGTGCCTGCTTTGGGGCTGCGGCTTCGCTTAATCTTGAATACACACTTCCTGATGTGAGTCAGACCCTTATAATCACCAGAATGGAGGGAAGAACCCCAGTACCTGTAAATGAATCAATAGAGAGCCTGGCAGCTCATAAGGCCTCAATGGCAATATATTTAAGTGCGGGAATGCTTGATGAATTATCAAAAAGGCTGATAAACGGCGGGTATAGCGCCGATACTCCGGCTGCGATTGTGTATAAGGCAAGCTGGCCGGATGAAAAGAAAATTCTCTGCACAGTGGGAAGCCTTTATGAGAGCGGGCAAAAAGAAGGTATTAAGAATCTTGCAGTTGTCCTTGTTGGAGGAGTGATAGCAAAATCCGGATATTCACTGTCAAAACTCTATTCACCGGATTTTGAAACAGGTTTTAGAGGAATAAAAAAATGAACCAGATCAAAGTGGTACAGGTCTCCTATATTACAGATAAAGGAAGGCAGATGGCAGAAAAGCTCTTTTCCGAAAACAGCGATATTCTTGCTGAGATAAAAAGTGAGGATGAGAAGCTCTCTGACTTTTTTAAAAGATGCTTTGAAGAACATCAACCTATAGTATTTATCGGAGCTGTGGGAATTGCAGTAAGGCTCCTTTCTCCATGCATTCAGAATAAATTAAAAGATATCTCGGTAGTTGTAATAGATGAGCTGGGACACTTTGTTATTCCGATTTTGTCAGGGCATTACGGAGGTGGCAATGACCTGGCAGTTCTTTTGACCAAAAAAATAGGTGCTACAGCAGTTATCACAACTGCAACGGATATTAACAGAGCCTTTGCCATAGATGTTTTTGCCAGGAAAAACGGTCTTGTTATCTCTGAAAAGGAAAAGATAAAAAAGATATCTTCCAAGGTTTTAAGGGGCGAAAAGGTCAGGTTTATCTGTGACCTTGAGGAAAAAGAGTTTGTGGGAGAAGCGCCATTAGAGCTGTCAGAGATCAATAGGAATGTACAAAATGATGGCACTGGGACTCTATGCGTTCCTGATTTTTATATAAGTGATGAGAAAGAAAAAGAAATCTTTGATGATGCGCTTTTTCTTTATCCAAAGCGCATGGTCTTAGGCATGGGATGCAAGAAGGGCAAGAGCTTTGAGCAGCTAAAAGCATTTGTGCTTGAGCAGTATGACAAAGAAGAGCTATCCAAAAACCTCTATGCCATCTGTTCAATAGATGTGAAAAGTAGCGAGATTGGTTTGCTTAAGCTGTGTCAGTATTTTGGAGTTAAGCTCCTCACATTTTCTTCTGAAGAACTTGAAAAGGCCGAAGGGAATTTTGAGGAATCTGATTTTGTAAAGAGTAAAGTAGGCGTGGGAAATGTATGCGAAAGGGCAGCAGTTTTGGGGGCAGGCCAGGGGGCGGAGCTTTTAAAAACTAAGACTTCCAGAGATGGAATGACACTTGCAGAAACAAAGAGAAGGATGATCACAATAACATGGTAGGAAAGATATTTATAGTTGGAATGGGTCCCGGAGATAAGAGCATGATGACCGGGCAGGCAATTGAAGCTATGGAAAGCAGCGATATCATTGCGGGCTATACAGTCTATGTGGATCTTGTTAAGGATCTTTTTCCGGGGAAAGAATTTTTTACAACCCCTATGAAGCAGGAAATTGAAAGGTGCAGGAAAAGCTTTGAATTTGCAAGGAAAGGAAAAAATGTAGCACTTATCTGCAGCGGCGATGCTGGAGTTTACGGTATGGCGTCACCTGTGTATGAACTTTGGGAAGAGTATCCTGAGGTAGACGTTTGTGTGATACCTGGCGTTACTGCAGCAATTTCCGGGGCAGCAGTCCTGGGAGCACCCATAAATCATGACTTTTGCGTGATATCCTTAAGCGACTTATTAACTCCGTGGGAGCAGATAGAAAAGAGGCTGAAAGCAGCAATAGATGGGGATTTTTCGATAGTTATCTACAATCCTTCCAGCAAAAAACGAGCAGACTATCTGAAAAAAGCCTGTGACATCATGCTTTCAAGCGGTGCAGACGAAAAAAGAGCCTGCGGTTACGTGGAGAATATTGGCCGAGAAGGCACAAAGGCCCATGTGTGCACTTTGTCGGAACTAAAGGATGAGAGTGTAAACATGTTCACCACAGTATTTATCGGTAATTCAAGATCTAAACTTATTGGTGACAAATTGGTGACTCCAAGAGGATACAGGATAAATGAATAAGATAATCATTTTTGGCGGTACAACTGAAGGAAAAGAACTGGCAATAGACCTTGCAAAGGCTCATATACCAAGTATTTATCTTGTTGCAACGGATTACGGGAAAATGGTGATAGATGATGATCCACTTATTGACGTGCGCATCGGAAGGCTTGACAGTGGTCAGATGAAAGAGCTTTTTGAAAAAGAAAAGCCTCTGGCGATAGTTGATTCAACTCATCCCTATGCAGAGCTTGTGAAAAAAGAAATCGATGATGCAAGAAAGGATCTTTCGAATATTCGTTTTTTTAGAGTGCACAGGGAGGGCGAAAAAATCGATGCCTCTGACGCAAGGTTCTTTGAAAATGCCGGTGACTGCGCAAAGGCACTTCCTGAAACAAAGGGAACAGTTTTTTTGACAACAGGCTCCAAGGATATCCCTGAGTTTTGCCGCGAAAAGAGTTTATTAGAGCGCCTTGTGGTAAGAGTCATCCCAAATAGTGAGAGCCTTAAGATCTGTTACGACAATGGACTATTGGGAAAGCAGATAATAGCCATGCAGGGGCCATTTTCCTATGACATGAATCTTACTTTTTTTAAAAACTATGATGCAAAGGTCGTGGTCTTAAAGGAAAGCGGAAAGGCTGGAGGAGAGCTTGAAAGGATACAGGCCGCCAGGGATGCGGGAGCTCAGATCTTTATAATAAAGCGTCCGGTCGAAAATGCCGGTGAGGACTATGAAAGAGTCAGAGATGAAATAATCAGCATTTTCAGCAGCTTTGGTGATAATGGATCAAAACGGGAAAAAACTGCTTCAGATATGCAAAATGAGAAGACAGGTACAGAACGCACAATGAATCTTCAAGTTATCCTGGCGGGCTTTGGAATGGGGAAAGAAACCCTTACTTTGGAAGTACAAAGGGCCATAGATGAAGCAGATTACATTTTTGGTGCGGGGAGAATGCTTGAGGGCATAGCTTCAGAATGCCGGAAGTATCCTTATTACCTTGCATCTGACATAATACCTGCTCTTGAAAAGATAAAAGAAGAAAATGAAAAAGAAACTATTAAAGTGGTAGTTCTTTTCTCAGGTGATACTGGATTTTACAGCGGCGCCGGAAAGCTCCTTGCAGCGCTTAAAAATGAAGGCTTCAGCCCCAAAGTTTTGCCCGGCATATCATCAGTAAGTGCCCTGTGCGCAAGGATAGGTGATAACTGGCAGGATAAAGCTATCATCAGTACTCACGGGGTAGATGAGAAAAAATGGACAGGAGAGCTAATAGCATCTGTAACAGAAAATGCCGGCACCATAGCCATTACTTCCGGTGTAAAAGACATAAATACAATCGGAAAATTTCTGGAAAAACTGGAGGACGACAAAAAAGGTAAGTTTACAGTATATGCCGGCTGTAACCTTTATGGCGATGAAAAGATCTGTGCGCTTGACGCTGCAGGGTGCGCAGAACTTGATGAAGAAGGTCTTTACACCCTCATGATCAAAAATGAGCAGAAGGCAGAAAAAGAGCTCCTTCCGGGACTTAAGGATGAAGAATTTATCAGAGACAAAGTACCAATGACAAAAGAGGAAATAAGGACTTTATCTGTTTGTAAGCTAAAGCCATGTGATGGAGATGTCATATATGATATCGGAGGAGGAACAGGCTCTGTTTCAGTGGAATGTGCAAGATTATCTCCTAAAATAAAGGTTTACTCAGTTGAGAAAAAGAAAGAGGCATGCGACCTTATTAGGAAAAATACTGACAAATTCATGCTTTCAAATATCGAAGTAGTGGAAGGCATAGCGCCAGAGGCTATTGATGCGCTGCCTGCTCCTGACAAGGTTTTTATTGGCGGCAGCAGTGGGAATCTAAAGAGTATATTTGAAAGATTGAGAACTTATGAAAAGAGGATAAGAGTCGTTGCAAATGCAGTTACGATCGAGACAATCTCTGCATTAAATGAACTTATCAAAGATTATGATATTAAGGATGCCGATATAGCGCTTGTTCAGGTAAGTAAAGCCAAAAGCCTTGGACAGTACTCTCTTATGGAAGCGGAAAACCCTGTATATATTGTCTCTTTTACAATTGGACATTGAGGAAAAATGAATTATCCAAGAATACTTATAGCAGCCCCTAAGAGCGGAAGCGGGAAAACCACTGTAACCCTCGGAATATTGGCTGCATTGAAAAAACAGAATATAGATGTGTGCAGCTTTAAATGCGGCCCGGACTTCATTGACCCCATGTTTCACAGAGATGTGGTAGGTATTCCTTCAGGGAATCTGGACACTTTTTTTACAGGAGATGACCTTACAAGGAAGCTCTTTGCAGATGAGTATGAGGGGGACATTGCTGTAATAGAGGGCGTTATGGGCCTTTATGATGGTATAGGCGGAGTAGAGGAGCAGGGCTCATCTTATGATCTTGCAAGAGTTTTAAGGACGCCGATAGTTATGGTAGTTGATGGGAGAGGCGCCGGAAGGTCTGTAATTGCGCAGATACGAGGCTTTATTGACTATGACAGTGAAAGACTCATAAAAGGCGTGATCCTGAATAAGACATCAAAGAGCTTTGCGGCTGTACTTATGCCCCTTATAGAAAAAGAGCTGGGAATAAGATGCTATGGCTATGTTGAAAATAAGAAAGATATTGAGCTATCAAGCAGGCACTTAGGCCTTATTCTGCCCAAAGAATTAGATGATCTTAAAGAAAAACTTGATATGACAGCCGGGATAATTGAAGAAGGCGTAGATATAAAAGGCCTTTTAGAACTTTCTAAAAAGGCAGAAGCTATTTCTTTTACTAAAAGTAAGGCTGAACCAAAGGCACTAAGAGCAAGGATAGCAGTGGCATATGATGAGGCTTTTTGTTTTTACTACAGAGAAAACCTCGAACTCTTAAAAAGTCTTGGGGCGGATATTGTTTTCTTTTCACCGATCAGGGATAAAGCCCTTCCCAAAAACACAGATGGCCTCATTCTTGGTGGGGGCTATCCTGAAAACTATCTCAAAGAGCTCTCAGATAACAGGGATATGCTTCATGACATAAAAGAAAAACTATCCCTGGGACTTCCTGTTTTGGCGGAGTGCGGAGGGTTCATGTATCTTACAAAAAAGATAACAGATCCTGATGGGAATTCTTATGGCATGGTTGGCTTTATTGATGCTGATACAAGCTGGGCCGGGAAGCTGGTACGCTTTGGTTATGTTGAGCTAAGTGACGATGAGTTTCAAATAAAGGGACACGAGTTTCATTATTATGACACTGATAATAATGGAGAGGATTTTGTTGCCAAAAAGCCATCCGGAAATCGTAAGTACATGTGCATTCATCATAAAAATGGCTCATATATGGGCTTTCCGCACCTGTATTATCCCTCATGCCCTGATTTTGCTGAAAAGTTTTTAGATGCGGCAGCAAAGCACTGAAAAAATTCGTTTTTTTTTCACAATTTTTTGTAGATATTTTCACAGGTGATTTGTTATATTTAAATCTAACTTTTTAGGCAGATTTTTAACTAGTTGAAAAAAAGGGTTTTATTAAAGGGAAAACATGTTTTCGAAAGACACGCAGATATTACTTTGTATATCTTCTAATGTATCTGAACAAGAGAATATCCGTAATCTGATAAATGGGGACAGAAATTGTGTCTTTGTTAAATCTGAAAGAGAGGCGCTGGCGCTTCTTAAATCCAGACTTCGTCCGTCACTTATCCTATTGGATCTTGATTACCCGGGGAATGATTATTTTGCGCTGTTTTCAAGGCTTAAGTCTGATCCGGTATTAGAGAATACACCGGTGATCATCCTTATTCCTGAAGATTCAGGGAAGGAAGCTTTTTTCCTTACCATAGGTGCGGCGGATGTTATCAGAAAGCCTTTGGCGCAGGAAGTTCTTAACAGGCGAATAGATAATGTAATAAACAGTCAGTACGTAAATGATTATCTCATTACCAAGATGTATTCATATAGAGACTCTCTAGCAGAGGAACACAAAAAGCTGGTTATTTACACCAAACAGATAATCAAATCTCTTTCTTCTGCAATTGATGCCAAGGATACATATACTAATGGCCATTCAGTGCGAGTAGCCGAGTACGCCTGCGAGATTGCTGAGGCGATGGGCTACGATGACAAAATGCTTGAGATCATTTATCAGGCAGGATTGTTACATGATATAGGAAAAATCGGAGTATCTGACACAGTTCTACGTAAGCCCGGAGAACTCAATGAAAAAGAGATGGCTGCCATCAGACAGCATCCTATAATTGGCCACGAGATACTCTCATCTATTACAGAGATACCTCTTATTTCTTACGGCGCCAGATGGCATCATGAGAGGTATGACGGCAAGGGCTATCCGGATGGATTAAAGGGCGATGAGATACCGCTCATTCCTCGTATAATCTGTGTGGCTGACGCCTATGATGCCATGACATCAAACAGGTCATATAGAAGGCAGCTATCGCCACTTGAAGCACGAGAAGAGATTCTTAGAAACTGCGGAACGCAGTTTGATCCGGAGATAGGGAAGATAGCAGCTTCTATAATTGAGAAAAATCTTTCAGGTGAAATAAGCTTTAAAAACAGAGAAACTACATTTACATCAATTTTCTCACCAAGCAATAATAAAGCGCTTTATGCATAATGAAGTGGATTTTATTGTCATTTTTGATTTTCAATGACAATAAAATCCACTTTTTTTGACTAAAGTCATCTGCTAAAATCAACCTTATGAAAGTAAGAAAAGACTTATACGCAAAAAAAATAAGAAGACAGTATCTGGTGCTGATACTAACGCTTCTTTTTACGCTTTTGACACTTATCTTTGGGTCGCTATACTTTAGGTTTTACAGATTAGAGCTTGTTAAGCAGGCGGAAGCCCACACCTATGACAAGTATTTTGTGATGATAACTGACAATTACAAGACAGATTTTTGGCAGTCAGTGTATGAGGGAGCGCTGGAAAAAGCCAGGGAATCTGATATCTATGTAGATCTTTTGGGGATGAATCTTTCAAGGGATTATTCCTGTGAAGAACTGATGAAGATAGCAACAGCATCAAAGGTCGACGGGATCATGGTCTGCGCTGATGAGTCAAGTTCCATGACTGCGCTCATAAATGATGCGGTAAGTAATGGGATACCTGTAGTAACGCTCTATGGCGATAACACCCATTCCGACAGGCTGAGCTTTGTGGGAATCAGTGGATATAGCGTAGGCAAGATGTATGCCAAGCAGATCATCAATATTATCAAGGATGCAAGGCGCGAAAAGCTTCTTGGAGAAGATGGTATTGAGGACACCAGAAAGGTTCAGGTCGCAGTTCTTGCAAATGCTGATACCAAAGACGCCGGACAGAATATCATTATATCTGCCATTCAGGATACTATCAGTGAAGAAAATGTAACAGACGCAGAGTTTGATGTTTCTATTGTCACGGTTGATAACACAAATGCATTTTCGGTAGAAGAATCAATCAGGGATATCTTTTTAAATGAGGATGTTCCTGATGTAATCGTATGCCTGAATGAGCTCAATACCACCTGTACTTATCAGGCAGTTGTTGATTTTAACAAGGTAGGAGAAGTCAGTGTACTCGGTTATTACGACTCTTCTGAGATTGTTAAGGCCATAGACAGAGGTGGCGTCTATGCTACTATCTCAATCGATACCAGGCAGCTTGGAGAGTATAGTGTTTCTGCCCTTTTGGACTACTATGAATTTGGAAATACAAGCGAATATTATCTGGCAGACGTAACGCTCATCGACAGAAATAATGTGGCAGATTTCCTGAAGAAGGAGGCTCTTGATGAATAAATTCTTAAACAGCCCCCTTCAGACCAAGATAATAAGTGCCTGCCTTCTTGCCAATATAACCATATTCATCGTCAATATCTTTTTGATAGTCGGGATCAACAGCATGTCAAAGGACATGGAGATGGTTTATGAAAGTAACAGGTCTTTAAATGAGCTTTCCGTGGCGCTTAACATGGTTCAGGATTCCATGACTGAATATCTTTCTTCAAAGACCAGTGACTCTTTGGAAAACTACTATATAAACGCTCAGAAATTCAGAGACCTGACTGATGATCTGGGAGATAAAGTTACCGATTTTTCTTTTAACCGAATGGAAAGAAATATAAAGTACATGTCGGGTGAATATCTTGAGCAGGTTGAGCAGACTATAGAGGCCAAAAGAGGAAGAAATGTAGAAAAATACAGGACCTACTATGAATCCTCCACGGATCTTTTTGAGAACATACAAAGCTATATTACAAGTCTTAATCTGGAGCTTTTTGTAATAAATTCAGAGGACTTCATAACCCTTATCCAGACCTTTAGGACCTTTGAGATCATAGGCGTTGTGGTAATGACTTTTGTAATGATAGGAAATGTGATCATAATCACAAGCTTTGTTAAAGCGATGATAATGCCACTTAGAAGCCTTGCAGACTCAGCCAATGAGATCGCTGACGGTGACTTTGATGTCACACTTCCATCGGTCTCCTATAGTGATGAAGTCGGCATTGTTATCGGTGCCTTTAACAAGATGATCGTCAGTATCAAGGACTATATTGAACAGCTCAAGGTCAGCATGGCCAATGAGCGCTATATGCAGGAAAAAGAGCTGATGATGGAGGCACATCTTAAGGACGCACAGCTGCGGTATTTGCAGGCCCAGATCAACCCGCATTTTCTTTTTAACACGTTAAATGCAGGGGCCCAGCTTGCAATGATGGAAGGTGCTGACAGAACTTATGAATATGTTCAGACTGTGGCTGACTTTTTCAGATATAATGTAAAAAATCAAAAGGATGCTGTTACTTTAAGGGAAGAGGTTACTTTAGTTGACAATTACATCCACATTTTAAATGTGCGTTTTTCAGGGGATATCGGTTACGAAAAACAGGTGGATGAAAGACTTCTTGATCACAAAATGCCAAGTATGATCCTTCAGCCAATTGTAGAGAACGCTGTAAATCACGGTATAAGGGAAATGGCCGGGGACGGCAGGATTGTTCTTAAGGTTTACAGGCAGGATAAAGATGTCTGCATAAGTGTGAAGGATAACGGAAAAGGCATCAGTAATGAGACTATAGAAAAGATCCTTTCAGGGGATTATGTAAGCGATGAAAACGCCTATGACAACAACGGAATAGGCATGGACAATGTGATAAAAAGGCTCCGTCTTTTTGTGGGGCATGAGGACGTATTGCAGATATATAGTGAAGGAGAAGGCAAGGGCTGCGAAGTAGTGATTCGTCTGCCTCTTGAGGGAGCAAAAAATGTACAGGGTGATGATTGCTGATGACGAGGGTATAGTCATCGACTCAATGAAATTCATAATAGAAAAAGAGTTCGGGCAGTTATGTCAGGTTGAGTTTGCAAAGTCGGGCCGAAAGGTCATAGAACTAGCGGAGAGTTTCAGACCTGATATTGCGGTTATAGATATCCATATGCCGGGGATCAACGGCATTGATGCCATAAAAGAAATGAAGAGGTTTTGCACTAACACTGTTTTTATTGTTATGTCAGCCTATGATAAGTTCGATTATGCTAAAGAGGCCATAAAGCTTGGCGTTTTGGAGTATATCACAAAGCCCATGGAGAGGATAAAGGTAATCACAGTTCTGAAAAAGGCCATGGAGCAGATAGACAGCGATCGTGAAAAGCGCAGCAACGAGCTCTTGATCAAGGAAAAGCTTGAGACAGTTGAGCCTATTATCGAGAACGGACTTATTTATGACATTCTTTTGCAGGAACATTTTGAAGAGGATATAGACAGCTACAGGACTATTCTGGGGATAAATGAGAACTATGGCTGTATGCTTGCCATTGTCTGTGGTGATTCCCAGGAGGGAAACCACATGACCAACGCAGTTGGAAGCTCTGTAAAAATATCCGGTAAATATCAGGAGATAAGAGAAGGTGTCAGAACCTTTTTTGACTGCAAGATTGGAAACGTAATGGCCAATAAGATAGCAGTTCTTTTGCCTCTTGAAAAAGAGAGTCTTGATTACAACGAGAGAACTGAGATCATTGACAGGGCAAGGGAAATGGCCAGGTTTCTTAAGAAAAAGACAGAGATCAGCTTCAGAGTGGGAATTGGCGGAGTTAAGCCCTTAAGGGAGCTTGCAGAGTCTTATAAGGAAGCTTTAAACGCACTTATAGCTACAACGGGCTCAGTTGCCCATGTGGATGACCTTACCATTAGCTGCGGATACGAGGATGATTATCCAAAGGACCTTGAAAAGCCCATGTTTGATGCAGTTACGAAAGGTGATCAGAATGGAACTTTGGTATATGCGGAAAAGTATGCCGACTGGATGTGCCAGAGAGCTGGTGATGGGGATCTGATGTCCATGAGGCTTAAAGTACTGGAGTTTTCTTTGTACGCGGAGCACATTGCATATCAGAATGGTGGACAGACCTACCGTTACTCCGGGCGAAACAATTATCTTCCTGAAATAATGGAGCTTGATTCGCCACTTGAGATAAAGAAATGGTTTATAGATAAGATGTCAGGTGCCTGCAGGAACGTGATCAGTAAGAGGGAAGAGCGCTCAAACAGCATTATGAAAACGGCCATGGATTATATCAAAGACAATTTCCATAAAGACATATCCCTTGATGATGTCTCAAGAGTCGTTAATATATCACCTTATTATTTCAGTAAGATATTTAAAGAAGAGAATGGGCTTAATTTCATTGAGTATCTGACAAATGTAAGAATAGAAAAGGCCAAAAAGCTTTTGGAGGAGTCGGACCTTTCTATTAAAGAAATATGCATTTCCTGTGGCTATACTGATCCTAATTATTTTAGCCGCAGCTTTAAGAAAAACGTTGGAGTTACACCTACAGAATATAAAGACAGGTTCTAAAGGGTATTAAAAATGGGGAAAAGAATAAGAAGGGTTATTTGTGTTTTTTTACTGGCTTTTTTAACTGTTATGTCTTTTAGTGGCTGTGAAAAAGAATCGGCGAAAGCAGATAACAGTGCGGAGAAGGAAAGCGATAAGATCCAGATCGGCATGTGTTTTGATTCCTTTGTTATAGAGCGTTGGCAGAGGGACAGGGATGTGTTTGTTTCTACTGCAAAAGAGCTGGGAGCAGAAGTTAATGTCCAGAATGCCAATGGGGATCCTGCCCAGCAAAAGCAGCAGATTGATTATTTCATAAAAAAAGGTATGGATGTGATAGTCATCATAACAATTGATTCCGAGGAGATACTGGAGAGTGTAGAAAAGGCCAGGGAAGCAGGGATCAAGGTGATAGCTTATGACAGACCTATTGCAGGGGCAGATGCAGATCTCTATATTTCTTTTGACAATGAGAAGGTCGGGGAAATGATGGGAAATGCCCTTATGAAAAAGGGGCTGAGTAGCGGTAAGGTACTTATGCTTTGCGGATCGCCAACAGACTACAATGTACCTATGGTTGAGAGCGGCTTTGGAAAAGTAATGGAGGAGAATAAGATACTTGTCCTTGATGTTTTTCATGCCGATGGTTGGAGAGCGGAGCTTGCTGGGGATTATATCTATGAGCACATGGATCTGGTTGAACAGGCTGATGCTATTATGTGCGGCAATGATGACCTTGCCAGCAAAGTGGTCCATGCGCTGTCTGAAAAGAGACTTGCAGGTAAAAAGCTGGTTGTGGGACAGGATGCTGATCTTGAAGCCTGCCAGAGGATAGTTGAGGGAACTCAGCTTATGACTGTGTATAAGCCAATCGAGAAGCTGGCTCAGAAAGCAGCGCAGTCAGCAGTTAAGCTGGCTAAAGGGGAGGAGCTTTTGGAGGAGGAGCTCTCTGTATATGATAATGACGGAAAAGAAATCCCGTATCTAAAGATTGAACCGGTCAGTGTTACAGCAGATAATATCGATGAAGTAATAATTAAGAGTGGCTTTCATTTAAAAGAAGATGTGTACTTAAATGTTCCGGGAAAAATGCCAAAATAATGACAATAGCATTATTTTGAAAACCATAAAGCTGTGCTTGCAATAAAATGCTAGCACAGCTTTTTTTATAAAAATTTAATAATAAAAATGTGCTATAAGTCGTAAGTTACTCCTATTCTCCCGATGCTAGAATGACACTCGTAAGGAGCAGAAAACAATCTGCAAAAAACTACTAACAAACTATTGTGGGAGGAAAAGAAATGAAGAGAAAACTATTAAGTGCAGTTCTTTCAATGGCTATGGCAGCATCGCTCATGGTTGGATGCGGAAGTGCAGCACCGGCTCAGACACAGACTGACAACAGCGCAGCTCAGACTGAGACCAAAACAGAGACAAAGACAGAGACACCTGCACAGACAGAGAGCACAGGCGGCGGAAAAGTCGGCGTTGCAATGCCTACTAAGGATCTTCAGAGATGGAACCAGGATGGTGCCAACATGGAAGAGCAGCTTAAGGCAGCAGGATATGATGTTGACCTTCAGTATGCATCAAACGATATTGCTACTCAGGTTTCTCAGATTGAGAACATGATCAGCTCAGGAGCACAGGTTCTTGTTATTGCTTCTATCGATGGTGACTCACTTGGAACTGTTCTTGCTCAGGCAAAGGAAGCAGGAATTTCAGTTATCGCTTATGATCGTCTTATCATGAATTCAGACGCTGTTTCATACTATGCAACATTTGATAACTACATGGTTGGAACAAAGCAGGGCGAGTACATCAGAGATCAGCTTGACCTTGATAACGCTGCAGGTCCATTCAATATCGAGATCTTCACAGGTGATCCTGGTGACAACAATGCAAGATTCTTCTACGGCGGCGCTATGGACGTACTTAACAAGTACATCGACGAAGGTAAGCTCGTTGTTCAGTCAGGCCAGAAAGACTTCGATAACGTTGCAACAGCTAACTGGTCAACAGAGAATGCACAGTCAAGAATGGATGCTATCATTTCTGCTAACTATGCAAATGGAACAAAGCTTGATGCAGTTCTTTGCTCAAACGACTCAACAGCTCTTGGTGTTACAAACTCTCTTGAAGCTAACTACACAGGTGATTGGCCAATCATCACAGGTCAGGACTGTGACGTTGCTAACGTAAAGAACATGATCGCTGGTAAGCAGTCAATGTCAATCTTCAAGGATACACGTACACTTGCAGCTAAGACAGTAGAGATGGTTGACGCTATCATGAAGGGCACAGATGCTCCTGTTAACGACACATCAACATATAACAACGGAACAGGCGTTATTCCTTCATACCTTTGCGAACCTGTATTTGCTGACGTTAACAACTACAAGGAACTTCTTATTGATTCAGGTTACTACAAAGAGAGCGATCTTCAGTAATTAAGCTTTATACAGGCGGGTCTTACTGGCCCGCCTTATATTTGAGAATAGGCCGATACAGATAGAAAAGGAGGAGGGGCAACATTGGAAAAGATATTATTGGAAATGAAAAATATCACCAAGACCTTTCCTGGTGTGAAAGCATTAGACAACGTTAACTTAAAAGTTGTGAATGGTGAGATCCATGCGCTTGTTGGAGAAAACGGGGCAGGAAAATCCACACTGATGAATGTGCTTAGTGGTGTTTATCCATATGGTTCTTATGAGGGTGATATTGTATATGATGGTGAAACTTGCAAGTTTGGAGCCATAAAGGATAGTGAAGAGAAGGGAATAGTTATTATTCATCAGGAACTTGCGCTTATTCCCTATATGACTATTGCTGAGAATATGTTCCTCGGAAATGAGAGAGGAAAGAAAATAAAGATTGACTGGAACGAGACAAACAAACAGGCGAGAAGATACCTGGATATTGTTGGACTTAGAGAAAGTACACAGACATTGATAAAGGATATTGGTGTTGGTAAACAGCAGCTTGTAGAGATTGCCAAGGCTCTTTCAAAAAGGGCAAGGCTTCTTATTTTGGATGAGCCTACATCATCACTTAATGAGACTGATTCAAAAGCGCTGCTTGATCTTTTGCTAAGGCTAAAGGAAGAACGTGGTCTTACTTCCATTATCATTTCTCACAAATTAAATGAGGTTTCTTATGTGGCAGACAAGATCACTGTCATAAGAGACGGAGCGACTATTGAGACTCTTACAAAGGGCGTTGATGACTTCTCTGAGAGCAGGATAATCAAGGGAATGGTAGGCCGTGAGATCTCAGACAGATTCCCGAAGAGAGTGCCAAACATCGGCGATGTGAGCATGGAAGTAAAGAACTGGAATGTTTACCATCCTTTACATAAAGATAGAAAAGTTGTTGATGATGTAAATATTTATGTCAGAAAGGGTGAGGTTTTGGGAATCTCCGGACTTATGGGAGCAGGAAGAACAGAGCTTGCCATGAGTATTTTTGGAAAGAGCTACGGAGAGAATATCACCGGACAGATTTTATTAAACGGAAAAGAAGTACAGCTAAATACTGTTAAGAGTGCGATCAAGCATGGACTTGCATATGTTACTGAGGACAGAAAGGGAAATGGCCTTATTCTTTCAAATCCGATCAAGACAAATACAACAGTTGCAAATCTTGAGGCAGTAAGCCACAGAACAGTAATTGACAAGCATAAAGAATATGCGGTTGCGGTAGAGTACAAGGATAAGCTAAAGACAAAGGCACCTTCTGTAGAACAGCATGTTGGCAATTTAAGCGGAGGAAATCAGCAGAAAGTTCTTTTGGCAAAATGGATGTTTGCTAATCCTGATATTCTCATACTTGATGAACCTACAAGAGGTATCGATGTAGGTGCTAAATACGAGATTTACTGCATAATAAACCAGCTGGTAGCGGAAGGAAAATCTGTAATCCTTATTTCTTCCGAACTTCCTGAGGTACTTGGAATGTCAGACAGAATCTATGTTATGAATGAAGGCCGGATTGTTGGGGAACTTGATGCCAAGGAAGCAACTCAGGAAAAGATAATGTCAAGAATTTTACAGACTGCTGGTTAATAGGAGGATAGTGATGAATAAGGAACAGGTTTTGGGGTTTTTGAAGAAAAACACCATGGTAATAGTCTTAATTATTGTAGTAGCGTTTTTTTCATGGAGAACAGGTGGAGCAATACTTCTTCCCATGAATGTAAGTAACCTGATCTCACAGAATGCGTATGTGTTCATTCTTGCAACAGGTATGCTTCTTTGTATTCTTACAGGTGGTAACATCGATCTTTCAGTAGGATCGGTAGTGTGTTTTGTAGGTGCGATCGGAGCTCTTTTGATGGTAAATGTAGGTGCTCCTGTGTGGCTTACAATTCTGATAATGATCCTCATCGGAACAGCAATTGGTGCATTCCAGGGCTTTTGGATCGCCTTTGTAAGAATTCCTCCTTTCATTGTTACATTGGCAGGAATGCTTGCATTTAGAGGCTTATCAAACGTAGCACTAAATGGTCTTACAGTATCTATAAAGGATCAGACAACCTTTGTAAACCTCTTTGGAGGTGGTGCAGATTGCTATATTCCTGATTTCTTTGGAAATGGAAGTCTCAATCTCACATGCCTTTTTGGTGGAATCCTTGCAGCATCTGTGCTGGTTCTTTTACAGGTTCTCAGCAGAGTTAAGAAAAAGCAGAATGGTTACGAACTTGAGCCTGTATGGACCTTTGGAATAAAGCTTGCAGCCTTGGCAGCAGTGATCATCCTCTTTGCTTACAAGCTTTCTCAGCACAAGGGAATTCCTACAGTTCTCATCTGGGTTTTGGTTGTAGTAATCATCTATGGTTACATCACAAGTAACACTACAGTTGGCCGTTACTTCTATGCAGTAGGCGGAAATGAGAAGGCTACAAAGCTTTCAGGTATCGACACAAACAGAGTATATTTCCTTGCATATACAAACATGGGATTTTTGGCAGCACTTGCAGGAATGGTAACAATTGCAAGACTTACATCAGCTCAGCCAACCTATGGACAGAACTATGAGATGGATGCGATCGGATCCTGCTTCATCGGTGGAGCATCAGCTTACGGCGGAATCGGAACAGTTCCTGGTGTTATTGTAGGTGCGGTTCTTATGGGTGTTATCAACCTTGGTATGTCACTTATGGGTGTTGATGCCAACATGCAGAAGGTTGTAAAAGGTGTAGTTCTTTTGGCTGCGGTTATCTTCGATGTAGTGTCAAAGCGTGGCGGTAAGATGATCGTGAAGAACTGATCTAAGATAAGTTTGAAAACAGCTAAAAAAACCACTTTGTGGATTAGCAAGAGGATTTCTACCAACCTGTTTGGTTGCGCAGAAATCCTCTTTAATTGTATATAGCTGCGGATTATTATGATAAATGCCTTTAGCAATTTACCACGTTAATATGTTGACATAATATTTTGCATATAAAAACACGTGATATCGATAGAAGATTAATTTCGCTCCTACAGTTTAGTGAATTAACTTGATGTATTTTAACAATTCAACGCTTTCTATTGCTAAATTGATATGTATAAAGTATAATGAAAAAATGTAGTTTATAAAAATTTAATATTTATAGTAGAAAGTGGGTTTACATAAATGATAAAGTTGTCACAGATGCCTTATGAGCGTCCTGATATGGATGAAATTAAGGCTTTTTATGAGAAATTAATAGAAGACAGTAAGAATGCCAAAAGTGGCGAAGAACAGCTACAACTCCACCAGAAATACAGGGATTTCAGGGCTGATTATTTTACAGAGCTTACTTTGGCAGTTTTTAGACACAATATTGATACAAGCGATGAGTATTACTCAAAAGAAAATGACTATGCAGATGAAGTAATGCCACTGATTTCCAATTATGAGAATCAGTACAAAAAGGTTTTATTTGAATCTCCGTATCGAGAATATCTTGAAGAGAAGATCAACAAAATCTTCTTCAAGAACATAGAACTTGCCAATAATTCTATCAGTGAAGAGATCCTTCCTCTTATGCAGGAAGAGAATGCGCTTATCAGTAAGTATGACAAGGTAATCGCTTCTGCAAAGATTCCTTTTGATGGAGAAGAGTATAACATTTCACTTCTTCGTAAAAAACTTACAGATGAGAACAGAGACACAAGAAAGCGTGCATGGAAAGCTCTTTCAGAGTACTTCCTCTCTGTTACCGATGAGATTGATGATATTTATGACAAGCTTGTAAAGAACAGAACTGAACAGGCTAAAAAGCTTGGATATGATAATTACGTAGAACTTGGCTACAATCGTATGCAGAGAAATGCATACAGAAGAGCTGAGGTTGAGAATTTCAGAAAGCAGATAAAGGAATCTTTTGTTCCTTTTGTATGTGAGATCCAGGAAAAGAGAAAAGCTCAGATTGGTGTAGATGAGCTTAAATACTATGATAACGATGTGTTCTTCAAAAACGGCAATCCTGCACCTATAGGGACACCTGAAGAAATCATGAAGGCAGGACAGGAAATGTATTCAGAGCTTTCTCCTGAGACAAAAGAGTTCTTTGATTTCATGATGGAGAATGAGCTCTTTGATGTTCTTGGAAGAAAGACTAAAAAAGCCGGCGGATATATGGACTATCTTCCTAAATATAAGGCTCCATTTATCTTTGCTAATTTCAATGGTACAAGCGGAGATGTAGATGTTATAACTCATGAGTGCGGCCACGCATTCCAAGGATTTGTTACCAGAAATGATGAGACTCCTGAAAACAACGACCTTACTATGGAGACAGCTGAGATTCATTCCATGTCAATGGAGTACTTCACATATGGCTGGATGGATAAGTTCTTTGGCAACAGATCAGATGACTATCTCAAGATGCATCTTCAGGATTCAATTACATTTATTCCTTATGGATGTATGGTTGATGAGTTCCAGCATATTGTTTATGACAAGCCTGAGATGACTCCTGCAGAGAGAAAACAGGTTTGGAAAGACCTTGAAAAAACATACAGACCATGGCTTGATTTTGATGGCGATGAGTTCTTTGATGAAGGTGGCTTCTGGCAGAAGCAGGGACATATTTTCTGGAATCCTTTCTATTACATAGATTACGTTCTTGCAAGCGTAGTGGCTATGCAGTTCAAAGTATGGATGGACAAAGACTATAAGGATGCCTGGAATCATTACTTACAGCTCTGCAAACTTTCAACCAGAGATTTTTACGAGAACGAGCTGGCTGAAGTTGGCCTTAAGAGCCCATTTAAGGATGGCACAATAGATGAGCTTGCAAGGAATATGAGAGAAAAAGTCTGATAACTCTTTATTATAGGAAGAGATAAGTTTATTTTAAAAAACTTATGTTGCATTTTGGGTTTCGCCGATTTAAAATGGTGAAGTGTCAAAAAGACATATGTGCGCCAGTGACAAACACTGTGCGATTACATATATATTATGCGGGAGGTAGAAATATGAAAAAAAAGACACTTGCGTCTCTCCTTGCTCTTACAATGGTAGCGGGTTCATTATCAGCTTGCGGTAAGACAACAACAGAGACACCTGCAGCTCCTCAGGCAACTGAAGAGGCTTCTACAGAAGCAGCTGCAGAGACAGAAACAACAGAAGAAGCAGAAACAGAATTAGTTTCAACTGCTGATCTTCCATCATCAGTTCAGGAACTGAACGGAAAAGAGTATGGTGAGAATGCTGATTACATTTCACTTTACGACAAGTATGGCAAGCAGATCTCAATCGCTGATGTAACAGAAGATGAGACAACTGGTCTTGCTTACCTCAATGTAGACGGAAAGAGCTATGAGCTTGGTCTTGATTTCCTTTCAATGGCTATGGTTTATAACACATCTACAGAAGGAACAGACTTCGCTACAGAAGATGAAGTATATGCTGAGTGGTGGAAATATTACATCACACGTTGGAACCATATGCTTCCTGAGATTCCTCTTTATTCAAACGAATACTATGATGTTTACAACACACAGATCAAGGGCGTAGATGAATATCCTACAAACCCATACTGGAATCCAGCTCTTGCTCTTATCGACTGGACATCAGAAAAAGAAGATAACTCAATTATTCTCGGTGACACAACTGATCTTTCAGGTAAGTTCAGATATTCTGTATTCGGAGCTAGTAACCCTGGCGCATCAGATAATGATATCTACAGACTTACAAATGGCCTTGACATCGTTGCTATGACAAAAGAAGGTGGCTATGAAGTTAACAAGACTGTTGTTGACAGCTATGAAGAAGTAGACAATGAGGATGGATCAAGAACATATACTGTTAAGATCAAGGACAACCTTAAATTCTCAGATGGATCTGCTGTTACAGCAAAGAACTACCTGTACTTCCCACTTGCATTCTCAACTCCTGTTGCTGCAGAAGCTGCAGGTAAAGATCACGCAAGACTTCTTTATGAAGTAGGCTATAAAGGATTTGCTGCATACGACGGAACAAACGAAGGCACAGATGGCGCAACAAAGGTTATGGCAGGTATTCGTCTTTTAGATGATTACACATTCTCAGTAACAATTGATGCTCAGTATCTTCCATACTTCTATGCTAATACATACCTTGCAAGAGATTACTTTGCTCCTTCATACAAGGATCTCTGGTTTGGTGATTGCGATATAGCTGATGACGGCGAAGGTGTTTATATCACAGGCGACTTCTATGCAAAAGACGGTGATAGCTATGTAATGGCTAAGCACATCACTGAGTCAGCTAACAATACAGATACAACATATCCTTATACAGGCCCTTATGTTGTAAAGAGCTATGACGCAAGCGATAAGTCAGCTGTTCTTGAGAGAAACGAGTACTATGCAGGTAACTATGATGGAGCAGTTCCTTCTATCGACAAAGTAGTTTACAAGAAGGTAATCGCAGAGACTCAGCTTGAAGACTTTAAGTCAGGCGGTATTGATCTCCTTTCAGGTATCACAGGTGGTTCTGCAACTGATGAAGCTGTAGCACTTGCTGATGGTTCAAACGGAGCTTATGCTTATACACACTATTCAAGAGCTGGTTATGGTAAGCTTGGATTCAGATGTGACTATGGCCCAGTTCAGTACACAGCAGTTCGTCAGGCTATTGCATACTGCATGGACAGAGCAACATTTGCTAAGGACTTCACAGGTGGTTACGGCGGAGTTGTTGACGGACCTTACTACACAGGATCTTGGATGTATAAGGCTGCTGTAGATCAGGGAATGCTTCTTAACACATATGATACTTCTGTAGATTCAGCTATCGAAGTTCTTGAGAACGATGGTTGGGTATACAACGCAGAAGGTGGCGAGTACACAGAAGGTGTTCGTTATAAGAAGATTTCCGGCGAGTATGCTACAGAAAACGATAAGAACTATCAGTCAGTTGACGGTGCATACAAGACAGTTGAAATCAATGGCGACTACTATATGCCTCTTGTACTTAACTGGTATGGTACTGTTGATAACGAGTTCTCAGATCTCCTTGTAACAGGTTTTGAGCAGAATGATAATATCGCAGCTGCAGGATTTGCTGTTCAGAAGACAACTGGTGATTTTGCACCAATGCTTGATGAGCTTGCTCAGCAGCAGATTTATGGTTACTACAGTGGTACACCTATGTACACATGCTTTAACTTTGCTACTGGATTCAACTCAGCTGTTTATGATTATTCACTTAATATGACTATTAATCCTACAACATATGACGATTATCAGGCATATTATATTAAGGATGAAGCAGATATTTATTGGAACTAATTTTCTACTAGAAGTTTCGGTAGGATTATGGTAATATAGGTAACTGACTGACAATCCACGGTTATGGGAATGGGCCCATAACCGTGGATTATTGTCGGTTTAAAGATGATTTTCGCAATATAGATTATTTGTTATTTGAATTTGAATACTCCTATCTGCAAATTGATTACAGATGGTTTATATATAGAATATTTTTAGGAGGTTTTGGCTGTGGGAAAATATATTCTTAAAAGAATAGGCTACATGTTTATTGTTCTTGTAGTTATGTCAGTTTTACTATTCCTTATATATAATCTGGTGCCAAATAACAGAGCTTATACAGACGCAAAAGCGGATATGACAGCTCAGAAAACTCGTCTTCGTAACGCTTCCGAAGAAGAGAAGGACAAGATGTTTAATGATTTGTATTTGGAATACCAGCGTAGATATGGAACGGATACCGATAATATGGCGGTGAGATACCTTAGATGGGTGGGAATTATGCCTAACTATTATGGTTCTTATTCCGGACTTTTACAGGGAGATTTTGGTTACTCATATGAGTTCAAGAATGATGTTATCAATGTTGTTCAGGAACCTTTGAAAAACACCATATTTATAAATATATTTGCAACAATTCTTGCGCTTGGAATAACAATTCCTTTGGGAATTGTATGTGCTGTACATAAGGGAAGCAAAGGCGATCAGGCTATGCAGGTAATTACCATCATAGGCTATTCGCTTCCGACTTTCGTAACAGCAATTCTTTTCGTATGGATATTCTGTTCACTTCTTGGAATATTCCCACCTAGTGGAATGAAGACTCCGGGAAGTAACTATACAGGATGGAAGTGGTTTGTTGACAGAATGTACTACATGGCACTTCCTCTTATAACAATGACTTTCTGCTCACTTGGTTCTATGACAAGATACGTCAGGGCTTCTATGATCGATGCTCTTTCACTTGACTGCATCAGAACAGCGAGAGCTAAGGGTGTTACAGAAAAGGCAGTTATTTATTCACATGCATGGAGAAATGCTCTTATACCTATCGTTACTCTTGTTGTTGGATGGTTCCTTGGTATTTTCGGTGGATCACTTATTTTCGAGAATACATTTGGTATCAATGGAATGGGTAAGCTTATGATCGTCTCACTCCGTACACAGGACTTTGATGTAGTTATTTTGATGCAGCTTTTCTATGTTGCTATTTCTCTTATAGGCAACCTGATAATTGATATTGTATACGGACTTGTTGACCCTAGAGTCAGAGTAAGCGCCTAAGGAGCAGTGAGATTATGAAGAAAAAGAATTTTTTTGGCCGATTGAACGGCTGGGTACGCAGAGTATTTTTTGGAGGAAGCAGAGATCTTGCAAATTCCATTGATGTTGAAGAAGTAGTAAGCCCTGTAGGACAGATTGTAAGAAACTTCCTTGAGAGAAGACTTGCAGTTGGAGCTTTAATAGTAGTTATTTTAATGTTCCTTTTGGTTTTCTTTGGACCACTTTTTATGCCTAACTACTATGACTCATATACAGAAGTTACTCAGAAAAATGTTGCTCCTACAATGAGCATGATGAAAGTTCCTTCAGAACTTAAAAATGATATAAAGATGATCGACAGCTATGGTAGTTTTTCAGTAGGTCTTTCCAATTCAGGAGATGTATATGTTTGGGGAGCTACACAGCTTGGAACAACAGGTATTGACATTAGTGAGATCCCGGATGCTGTTAAGAATGATACAATAGCTTATGTTGCAGCCGGTATTGACCATATTATAGCAATTAGCGAATCCGGTAAGGTATACGGATGGGGCTCCAATAAGCACGGTCAGTACATAACAACTGATAAAGAGGTTCTTGAGCAGCTTGAAGAAGCTGAGGAATCAGTAAGTGAAGAGGATCAGGCTATCCTTGAAGAGGCTGGTGCTTCATCTTCTGTAGAGGGTGAAGATACTGAGGCTTTGGAAGAGACTACTGAGGAAACAGAAGTTGCAGCAGCAACATCTGCTTCAGCAGGTGAGAATATCATTGCAATGCCAGATGAGCTTGTGAATGGAACTATTGATGTGGCTAATATCAAAAAGCTCGTTTGTGGATATCAGTGCACTGCAATCCTTATGAATGATGGCAAGCTCTATATCTGGGGTAATGCTAATGCATACCAGAATATCAGCAGCTTTGTTGATAAAGATGACCTTACAGATATTGATTTCACACTTAACTATGTAGTTGGCCTTACTGATGCAGGAACATCTATCTACACAGGAAAGCGTGGTCTCTACGATCAGTATCGTACAAATATAAATGAAGCAGCTAAGTCTTCCAAGAAGTTCCTTGGAAAGAGAAAGATTGTTTCAATCTATGCTACAAACAATCACCTTTGCGGAATGCTTAGTGACGGAAGCCTGTTCTTTACAGGAAACTTCCCAAATGATTCAGTTGCTATGCCTGCTCTTCACGACGGAGAAACAGTAGTACAGCTTGAAGCAGGAACATATCACTACACAGCTCTTACATCAGAGGGAAGAGTTCTTTCATGGGGTGGCTCAACACTTCATCAGACAGATGTTCCAAATGGACTTGATGGAAAAGTGACAAAGGTATTTGCAGGTGCCTTCCAGAGCTATGCAGTTAACGATAGCGGTAAGCTCCTTGATAAATGGGGACTTAAGGGTTACCTCTTTGGAACAGATGGAAACGGCGCAGATATCTTCCAGCGTATCATTGCAGGTGGAAAGATGACTATGACAATCGGTGCGGTTGCAGTTATCATTTCAACTATTATCGGCATTGTGGTTGGATGCCTTTCAGGATACTTTGGTGGAACAGTGGATATTATTCTCATGCGTGTAGCAGAGATCTTTGCAGCTATCCCTTTCCTTCCATTTGCACTTATTCTTTCAGCTATCATGGCGCAGATGGATATTTCTGAGAATGAAAAGATATTCATTCTTATGTGTATCCTTGGTGTTCTTACATGGACAGGACTTGCAAGAATGGTAAGAGGACAGGTTCTTGTAGCCCGTGAGAATGAGTATGTAACAGCTGCTAAGGCTATGGGCGTTAAAGAAGGCAGAATTGCTTTCAGACATATCCTTCCAAACATCGTATCAATTATATTTGTTACACTTACACTTGATTTTGCAACATGTATGCTTACTGAGTCATCACTTAGTTACCTTGGATTCGGTGTTACATATCCAAGACCTACATGGGGTAACATGCTGAGTGGTTCAAACAATTCAACAATTATCAAGAATTACTGGTGGCAGTGGGTATTTACATCTATCTTCCTTGCAGTTACCTGTATCTGTATCAATATTGTAGGTGACACATTAAGAGATGTAATGGATCCAAAATCAGATCGTGATAAGTAAGGGAGTGTAAGAGATGGCTTTATTAGAATTAAAAGATTTACATACCTTTTTTAGAACTAAAAAGGGAATAGTTAAAGCGGTTAATGGCGTTTCTTACTCAGTTGATGAAGGAAAGACCATTGGCGTAGTAGGAGAGTCCGGCTCCGGAAAGAGCGTATCAGCAATGAGTATTTTGCAGCTTCTTGATGGTAACGGATACATAGATAGCGGTGAGATCATGTTCGATGGCAGAGATCTCACAAAGCTTTCAGAAAAAGAAATGTATAAGGTTCGTGGTAATGATATTTCAGTTATTTTCCAGGAACCAATGACAAGCTTAAATCCTGTCTTCACTATCGAAAGACAGGTAAGTGAGCCTTTCATTATCCATCAGGGTATGAATAAAAAAGAAGCAGCCGAGAAGGTCGTTGAGATGCTTGCAGATGTAAAGATTCCTAATCCTCACATTGTTGCAAAGCAGTATCCACACCAGCTTTCAGGTGGTATGAGACAGAGAGTCATGATCGCTATGGCGCTTGCCTGCAAGCCAAAGCTTCTTATTGCTGATGAACCTACAACAGCTCTTGATGTTACAATTCAGGCCCAGATTCTTAAGCTTATGAATGATCTTAAGAGTGAGTATAATACTTCAATTATCTTCATTACACATGATCTTGGTGTAATAAGACAGATTGCCGATACAGTTGCAGTTATGTACTGCGGACAGGTTGTTGAGCTTACAGACGCAGAGACAATTTTCCACGTGTCAGAGTTCTCACATCCATATACAGAAGGACTTATGATTTCAATTCCCAGACTTGATACTCCTTCAAACCAGAAGCTTGACGCTATTCCAGGCGCAGTGCCTCATCCACTTAAGCTTCCAAAGGGATGTAAGTTCGCTCCTCGTTGTAAATATGCAACAGAAAAGTGTTTAAATGAAGAACCACCACTTATCAAGGTTCGTGAGGGCCAGCAGGTAAGATGTTTCTATGCTAGAAAGGAGGATCGTCATGCCACAAAATGATAAAGTCCTCTTAAAGATTACAAACTTAAAACAGTATTTCCCTGTAGCTAAAAAGGGAATGTATGTAAAAGCCAATGATGGTATTACACTGGATATTTACGAAGGTGAGACATTAGGTCTTGTTGGAGAGTCAGGCTGTGGAAAGTCAACTTTTGGCCGTACACTTCTTCAGTTATATCGTCAGACCGGTGGTAAGACAATGTACTATGGAGCTTCTCTTGATGAACTTGCTCCTAAGTATGTAAAAAAGACTGTTACAAACCTTACTAAGCTCAAGAAGAAGATGGAAGAGCATCAGGCTGAGTATGAAAAAGCTCAGAAAGAGTATGATGCAGCACCTGATGATAAGAAACTTCACCTTCATACAGATCTCACAGCAAAAAAGAAGACTGCTAAGGATTCTTATCTTAACATCGTTAATCTTATCGGTGGCTTCATAGTTGCTGATGACCTTGCTCCTGTTGAAAAGATATATACAGAGAGATATACAGCATGTGAGAAACTCAATAAGGATATTGAGAAGCATAAAAGTGCCAAGCTTGATGCAGATGAGCTTGAGTATGTAGTTAATAAAAAGGCTGATAAGGCAACAGATAAAGAGAAGAATAAGCTTGCTTCACTTAAGGCTAAGGCAGATCTTATTAAAAATACTATTGATGCTGATAAAGCGGCAATAGCAGCAATTGATGAGAGAATAGAGGCACTTCGTGCAAACTATAGAAGTAATCCTGATTTTGCAAAGCATGAAGAGAATCGTGATGAGGGTATTGATCTTGCAAGACTTTCATACAACGAAGTTCGTCTTATCAGAAATCAGCTCCAATATATTTTCCAGGATCCATATTCATCACTTAATCCTAGAATGACTGTTGCATCACTTATCGGTGAGGGACTTATGGCTCATAAGTTCTGCAAGGGCAACAATGAGCGTATGCAGGATGAAGTAATCAAGATCATGGAAGACTGCGGACTTGCAGGATACTTCGTACACAGATTTGCTCACCAGTTCTCAGGTGGACAGAGACAGCGTATCGGTATTGCACGAAGCCTTGCTGTTAATCCTAAGTTTGTAGTATGTGATGAAGCTGTATCAGCTCTTGACGTTTCAATTCAGTCACAGATCCTTAACCTGTTACAGGAACTTAAGGAGAAGAAGAACCTTACATATTTGTTTATCACACATGATCTTTCTGTTGTAAAATATATTTCAGACAGAATCGGTGTTATGTATTTAGGAAATCTTGTTGAGCTTGCAACAGCTGATGACATATTTGCATCACCTGCGCATCCTTATACTAAGGCTCTTCTTGAGTCAATACCTACAACTGACAGCAAAAAGGATCTGGTAGTTCTCGAAGGAGATATACCTAGCCCTGTTAACCCTCCTAAGGGATGTAAGTTCCACACAAGATGTAAGTATTGCACAGAAATTTGTGAGCATGTTGTTCCTGAGTGGGAAGAGATATCTCCAAATCACTTTGTAGCATGTCATCATAAGCTTGTGTAATTTTGAAAGGTTACTTTGAATGGGATGGAATAGAAAAGTTGACAGAATATTTAAGGCAAGAGAAGAAAATAAAAAAAGTGAAGAGATGCCTGATATATACGCGGATGAGTATTATGATCCAAAAGAGGACAGAATTCCTTACGAAGTAGGAGATAACCTGGAAAAAGGAGATCTCTTTGCTATGATAGTGTCGGCTTGGATTGTTATCATGCCGATAGCTTTAGGGATTCTTCTTCTTATCGTATTACTGGCATGGTTCCTTCTTGGACTCTAAAATAATAAACTTTTCATTAAATAGGCACAAAAGTGTTAACTTTTGTGCCTATTTTACGATATAATAATAGAAAAGCAGATGGGATCTGCTTTCAAATTATTATACTATTTTAGAAAGGAGGAAAAATGTGTATGACAGCTACATGTGATGCCAGAATGGAAGTAATGGACTGCATTAGAAAGGATTGCGAAAACGAGTATTATCCAGATCCTGAGAAAGTTGCCCATATTACCGGTTTACCTTTGGGGGTTGTGTTTGATCTGTTAATCGAACTTAAAAACCAGGGTTGTCTTGGAAAGAGATGATCTTCACCAATTTAATGGAGAATACCATGGAAGAACAGCAAATTTAAAGGTCCTGTGCAATTAAAGCATAGGACCTTTAATATTTTTTTATTATTATCAAAGCATTTCTACAGGCTCATGCGTAAAGTCAGCTTTTCCTTCTTCGTAAAGAGCTTTTACAAAGTCTATAGCTCTCTGACCTGATTCCTCTATAGGCACGTTTTGACTGTATATGTACTTTAAGTTATCACCGGTTGTAAGTAAGAAGTCTATTTCTGTTCCGCTTATCTTGCCATCACCAAAATCCAATGGCTTTACTTCCACAGAGCTTACTTCTTTTATAATTCCTGAACCAAAAAGAACTCTCATTAAGAAAACCTCCTTTATGTAAGTGATATTATAGTCTATATTTTATCACTAAAATGATGTAATTGCGATAGTCTTTGGCTATTTTGCCTATTTGTGCTATACTAAAGCTTGTGTTACAAAATTTGTAATATATTCTTGAAAGGAAGATGACAGAGCCATTTTGGCGCTTAATATATAGAAATGAATACTATAAAAAAGTTACTTACATCAGTTGCACTTACAGCAACATCATTTTCACTTCTTACAGGCTGTTCTTCAGCTGATAAGACTGCTATCCAGGATACTGCTGATAAATTTCTTGCTATAGTAAAAAGCGGTACAAACGAGGATATTGAGAAATATGCCAGTGCTGAGGTTTCAGAAGGCGAATTTGTTAAGACCTTCGATAGTGAATATCTAAAACAGAACTTTATGGACGGTTTTGTAAGCAGCGAGATAGATGATGCTACGATGGAAAGAGTTGAATCATTCTGTTCACTCTTTTCCGATATGATTACAGATTACAAAATATCAGAGGTTTCTGTTGATAAAAGCGGCGTGGGAACAGTTGTAGCGATGATCGATACTTCTTTTCCTATTGATGTGATTGACAACTCGGAAGCTCTTGAGCTTATTGAAGAGCAGGCTCAGTCCTACTATGCTGAGAATGAAGAGCAGATAGTGGCAATGTATGAGGAAAAGACGGAAGAAGAGGTTGAGGCATACATTTATAATGATATGATCATAAAGATCATTGATGTATACGAGGCGCTTATTAAGGAGGCTTCTCCCGAAACCTATGCGATTACGCTTACAGTAGAGAAAAATGCTGAGACAGACAGCTATTATGTGACAGGTGTTACATCTTACGATGAAGCGTCAGAATCTACTACACAGGCTGCTACTGAGACTGCAACTACTGTTGAGGCAGCGTCATCAGCTACCGGTTCTTCTGAGGAAGCAGATGCTTCTTCCAGTTCAGTATCAGAATAAAGAATAATGCATGAAATAAAAAGGCTACGCATTTTAGTGCGTAGCCTTTTTCTATAAATGAATATACATTAGTCTGTTTGCATGTCTTTAAGCTTATTAGCCTGCTGGAATATTTCGCCCAATATCTTTTTGAAGCCTTCGAATTTTTCTACGGCCATATCAGATGAGCGAACTCCTTCGTTGGAGAGAGAAGCAACTTCCTGGCTTGTAGCTGACAGGTTGGAAATACTGTCATTTATCTCAGTAGTAGAAGATGCAATCTGCTTCATTCCTTCGCCAATCTCGGCGAATCTGTCAAGCATCTCTGTAACATTTTCATTGATACTATTGAAGTTCTCTCCAACAGACTCAATCATTGCATTCTGTTCTGATACGGATGCAACTGTATCATCAATACTTGCCATAGCTTTCTGAACATCTTCATTAAGCTCATTTATGATATTTGTAATCTTTGTAGAAGCTGTATTTGTTTCATCGGCAAGCTCTCGCACGTCGTTAGCAACTACTGCAAAGCCTTTTCCTGCTTCACCGGCCCTTGCAGCCTCTATGCTGGCATTAAGTGCAAGAAGGTTAGTCTGTTTGGAAATAGACATGATAGAGCCAACAATCTTTTGTACTTCTTCAACTTTATTGATAACTGCCTGAGTAGCATCAACTGTAACCTGGCTTTGTTTTGAAACATCTTCAGATTTGATCTTAAGATCTTCAATAACTTTTACGCCGTCCTTTACGGCTTCCTGAGTACTTTCTGAAGCTACAGTCATTTCTTTTCTATGCTGCTCCGTAGTATTTGTTTCTTCCTGAATTTCCTGAACTCGTTCAGCCTGTTGTGTTACGGCCTGAGCTGTACTTTCCATACTTGAAGCAATGTCCTTCATGCCTTCATGCTGTGTTTCGATTATATTCTGCAAAGAGGTCATATCTTCCTGAGAAGAATTAAATAGGTCAGTAATAGTATTGGCAATTTCTGCCATGGCATTTCCTGTCTCGAGCGACTTTTCAGCATTCTTTGTAATCTTTTCGTTGTTTTCATCATTAAATTTAGTTAAAAGAGTTACCGTAGCAATACAAGCTATGAATGCCAAAGCCAGAGTAATAAACGCCGGTACGTGGACCATATCCAAAGTACCTTTTGTCATGAATGCTTTTATACATGTGATTATAAATGAAAGGGATATAGCCGAGATTCCTGCTTTACAGAGCCTTACATTTAAGTAGACAATGCTGCTGAAAAGTATGGGCAGACCAAATGCAAAATATGAAATGCTGTCTTCAGCGATAAGCAAAACAAAGTAGAAGAGCGTTGAACCACCCATTATAAGCACACATCCAAGTTTTTCCGTGGCAAACTTAAACTGACCAATACAGATCATTACGCCACCAAGAACAACATTGGCGAAAATGGCTATTTTACCGATCGTTAATCCCGTAGAAAATGTGTTGATTATTGTTAGTATAAGTCCACTTAATAGTATAACTACACAAACAGAAAAAGAAGTACTGTTAGCACGGCGAAATTGTTCTGGGCTCATATGTTATTTTCCTTTCTTAACTACATTTTGTTTTATGAAAACCATATTAATTCTACCATAGCAGGCTAGAATATAAACTATTTAACGTATTAAAAACTTATTAAAAAAAGATAAAAAGCGAATGCTATAAAGTGATTTTTTATAGATATTTATACTTTTTTAAGAACACATAAAAACAATATATTGTAAAATATAGTTAGCGTTTAGTATATACTTGCAGCGATTAGCGCGAATAAATGTATGATTCAGAAGAGGTGCGTCTATGAAAAAAATGAGCTTGAAAGTAAAAATGTTGTTATGTATCCTTCCGATTATGGCGATTGCTATGATCATTCTTACTTACATAGCTTCTAAGGAACTGTCTTCAAATCTTCAGACAGCTAATACTGATGCTATGTATAATAATGTGAAGGCAAATACAAATGGTCTGGATGGAAAACTGGAGATTATCAGAACCACAGCGGTGAATATCACCGAAATGGTTTCTACATCTTATCAGTTTGTTGAAATGGATAATTATAAGGGAACCTTATCCAAGATCATTAATGACAATGATTCTATTTTAGGAGCTGGATTGTGGTTTGAACCAAATGCGTTCGATCCTGCAGAAAAGTATATTGGTCCTTATTGGTATAAGGATAATGGACAGATAGTTGAGACATGGGATTATAGTAATGCTGAGTATGACTATTTTAACCAGGAGTATTATCTGAATGCTAAGACAGCCGCCAAAGGACAGGCTATTATAACAGATCCATATTATGATCCTACAAGTGGAATGATAATGTCCAGTTGCTCTGCACCAATATATGATGGAGATAAGTTTGTTGGCTGTGTTACTGTAGACATGGAGCTTACTAATATCTCTGAGATGGTTTCAAATATCAAGATCGGATCAACAGGACGCGCTATCCTTCTTTCTTCTGATGGTACTTATATATATACGGACGACAACCAAAAGGTAATGGATGGCGTAAAGATGCAGGAGGACCCCGATGCAAATGTTGCAGCCGGTGGTCAGATGATACTTGCTAATTCAAGTGAAAATCCTGGCATGGGAATTATGCAGGAAAACGGCAAGACTATTCTTTTAACATACATGAATATTCCTGATGTTAACTGGAAAATGATAATCAGAATGGATCTTGAAGAAATTGAAGCTCCTTCCAAAAATGCAACAAATATTCTTATAATCATTATGGTTGTTGCACTTATTATAAGTGCGGTTATTATTACTATATTTGTAATGAGTATTGCTAAGAGCATTAACAATGTTAAACAGTTTGCGAACATTCTTGCAAGTGGAGATTTTACAGTTGATAAAATCGTATCTAACAGAGGCGA
>JAEEGH010002647.1_pt1 | contig 48112 bp, 28 predicted proteins | sample 9134181 | NCBI WGS metagenome assembly JAEEGH01 (sample SAMN16246544, study PRJNA631951) | gut metagenome | biome: gut microbiome; feature: rumen; material: DP-attached | host: Bos | place: Iran: Karaj | collected 2018-10
TGCCAGACATTCCCTCGTTCAGACCACCCCACCCATACGGGCACCCCTCCTAACTTAGGAGGGGAAAAAGATACTTCGGAGGCTCCAATTATAATTACGTCAGGGTATAGATCGCCGGAGCTGAATAGGAAGGTGGGAGGATCGCCGACGAGTAATCACCTGACAGGTTGTGCTGTTGATATCAGAGTCGCGGGGATTGAGCAAGCGATGAGGTATGCGGTGATTCTGATGGACTACGCTGATGAAACGAAACAGGACTATGATGAAATCCTGATAGAGAAGAACCGCTATGGCGCTATCTGGCTACACTTCGCCGTGAGGCCAAAGGATAATCGGAGAAAGACTGCGTTTATTGTAAAATAAGTGTTAAAAACGGGCTTAAGTGTGTTTTTTACACCTCTATATTTCGTCCACTCTTTTTAGGGTGGGCGATTTTTATAAGTGGTTGAAAAAGAGAAGGATAAATGAAATGACGCACTAAATTCATCCACTTTTTCGGCTTTGGAACTTGAAATGAAACGAAATTTTTCGTAACTTTGCACTGTCGAAACAAAAAAAGCGACACAACCTATATCATCATTAATAATAACTAACAAAAGTATGAAAAAAAGCAGGTATCTATTGTTGTTGTTGGCACTGATGGTGTCAATGGCTTCGAACGCCCAGGGCATCCTGGGAACTGTGACAGACGACGCAGGGGAAGCGATCATCGGTGCTTCCATCGTCGAGAAAGGTAACCCTCAGAACGGAACCATCACGAATTTCGATGGTCAGTTCAACATCAAGGTGAGTGAGGGTACACCTATTATTATTTCTTATATTGGCTACCTCTCACAGGAGGTGAACGCCAAGGAGGGTATGACCATCGTGCTGAAAGAGGACGCCCAGACATTGCAGGACGTCGTCGTGATCGGTTACGGTGTCCAGAAGAAGAGCGTGGTGACAGCCGCCATCGCCAAGGTTTCTGCAGAAGATCTTGAAGGCAAGACCCGTCTGCGTGCAGACGATGCCCTGAAGGGACTCGCAGCAGGTGTGAACGTGACTTCCGCTTCCGGTCAGCCTGGTTCTCAGTCGATGATCCGTGTACGTGGTACGGGTACCATCAACGACACGAACCCTCTCTATATTATCGACGGTATGCCTGCCGACCAATACGGTCTGGAGTCAGTGAACCCGAATGATATCGAGAGTATCGAGGTGCTGAAGGATGCTGCCTCTGGTGCCATTTACGGTGCCCGTGCTGCCAACGGTGTGATTCTCGTGACCACCAAGAAAGGTAAGATGGGTAAGGCACAGATCAACTACAACTTCAGTTACGGCTGGCAGAGTGCCTGGAAGAAGCGCGATGTGACCAGTGCCACCGACTATGCCATCCTGCAGAACGAGAAGTACATCAACGGTGGTCAGGCACCTCTCTATGCCGATCCCTATAACCTGATCGATGCCAATGGCAATGCTATCAAGGGCTTTGGTACCGACTGGCAGAAACTGCTCTTCAACGACAATGCACCCGTGCAGCAGCACGACGTTTCCGTCAGCGGTGCTACGGAGAAAGTGAACTACTACCTGTCCCTTGGCTATTATAACCAGGAAGGTATCGTGGGCGGTAATTACGGCAAGTCGAACTACGATCGTCTGACCATCCGCTCAAACAACAACTTCAACATCATAGACGCTACCAAGGAGCGCTCATTCCTGAACAAACTCGACATCAGCGCCAACATCTCTTATATGCGTACGCACAGCACTGGTATCGACGCCAACTCCACATGGGGCTCTCCGCTGGGCTCTGCCCTCTATCTGGCTCCCACGCTGCCCGTCACACTCACAGGAGCCGTGGCTCAGGACATGATCGACCGCTACAGCGCATACGACCTCTATCGTGATGCTAACGGTGATCCTTACACCATCCCTGGCTACTTAGGCAGTTATCAGGAACAGAACAACCCCATCGCCATGATGCAGCAGCGTCCTTCTAAAGGCTGGTCGCATAAGTTCATGCCGAAGTTCTCCATCGACCTCCAGTTGTGGGACAACCTGAAATACCACTTCACCTGGAGCGCAGAACAGTCGTTCTGGGGTAGTGATTCTGCTATCACGGAGAAGTTCTATTTATCTGGTAACAACAATTCCGACCACACACAAGCTTCTACAGAGAAGTCGAACAGCACCTCCTGGCAGATTGAGAACACGCTGACCTACGACAAAGAGTTCGGAAAGCACTCGATCGGCGTAGTCCTCGGACAGTCGGCCCTGAAGTACAAGGGCAGTTATGTAGGTGCCTCTCACTGGAATCTGATCAACGTCGACAAGCCTTATGTAGACTACACCACAGGCGGCAGCGTACAGACCACGACTGATGCCGATGGCAATATCACTGGCGTGACCAGTCTCGTCAGCGGATGGGGTGGTCCAAACGTGGAACATCATCTGGCCTCACTCTTCGGACGTTTGAGTTACAACTACGACGAGAAGTACATGATCCAGGCTACCATCCGTCGCGATGGTTCGAGCCGCTTCGGTTCCAATAATAAATATGGTGTATTCCCCTCAGTATCTATAGGTTGGAATATCATGAACGAGAAGTTCATGGAGAGCACTCGCGACTGGCTGACCAACCTGAAGTTCCGTGCCAGCTGGGGTAAGAACGGTAATGAGAATATCGGTGACTTCCGCTACACCGTGCTCACCACCACTGGTGGTACCAGCAACTACTATTTCGGACGTCAGGCCTCAATGATCTACGGCTCGAAGGCTAACGGTCTGGCCAATGAGGATCTGAAGTGGGAGGAGAGTGAGCAGACTGACTTCGGCCTCGACTTCGGTTTCTGGAACAACCAGCTGACCTTTACCGTGGACTACTATATCAAGAAGACCAACGGCATGCTGATGACAATGCCTATCCCCTCATACGTGGGTGAGACCAAGCCTATCGGTAACGTAGGTGACATGGAGAACAGCGGTATCGAGTTTGAACTTGGCTATAAGTTCAACGTCAGTGACGCCCACTTCTCTGTCAAGGCCAACGCCTCTTATCTGAAGAACAAACTGAAGAACCTGGGTAACGATACAGGTTTCCTGAACTATGGCATCAGCCAGTTCAGCGACGGTGGCACCCGTGCTGAGAACGGACAGCCCTTCCCCTACTTCTATGGCTACAAGACCGCTGGCGTGCTGCAGAACATGGCACAGGCTGCCGAGTACAATGCCAAGTATGGTACGACCTCTAATCCTGGCGACCTGATCTTCGTTGATATGAACGGTGATAGCAAGATTACCTCTGACGACCGTACCAAGATCGGTAAGCCGACACCTGACTGGACCTTCGGTCTGAACTTCGATGCCGACTGGAAGGGCTTCGACCTGAACGTCTTCTTCCAGGGCGTGAGCGGTGCCGACATCTTCGATGCCACCTGGCGTCAGGATATCGCATCTGGAAACTATCCCACTTGGGTGCTCAACCGCTGGACGGGTGAGGGCACTTCCAATAAACTGCCTCTGCTGAAACTGGGTGACTCGAAGAACTGGGTCTGCAGCGACATCTATATCCAGGATGGTTCTTACCTCCGTCTGAAGAACATCTCGCTGGGCTACACCCTGCCGCAGAACCTGACCAAGAAGATCTGCATCGAGCGCTTCCGCGTCTATGTCCGTGCTGAGAACCTCTTCACCTGGACCAAGTACTGGGGCTTCGATCCCGAAATCGGTTCTAGCAGCACTTCTATGGGTGTTGACTACGGTGTATATCCACAGGCCCGCATCTGGACAGTAGGATTCAACCTCTCACTTTAATTGAAGAAGACTCATCCCTGGCCTTCCCCCAAAAAGGAAGGAAATGAATACAGAACAAGTCAATATAATTAGAAAAAGAAAAATTCGTATGAAACAGAATATTATAAAAATCGCAGCTTATCTGGTAACCGCTCTCCCCATTGGGGGAGTCGGAGGGGCTCTTCTCGCCTCCTGCAGTGAGGATTTCCTCGAGGTAACGAATCCTACGGGTGAACCCCTCAACGAATATTATACTGATGACGAGCACCTTAGCGAGTCGCTCACCTCTGCCTATGCGCCTTTGCACTGGCCCGACTGGGACGGAACAGCCTATAACGACTTGACCTGCGATGCAGAGATCATGGGTGATGACTTCTGGGTGGGTGGTTCCAGCATCTCCGACAACCAGCACTGGCACAGGCTCTTCAATTTCGAAGGCGACGGCAATAATACCCTTGGCACGCTCTGGGGCGACTTCTACAGTGGCATCAAGCGCTGCAACGACGTGATCCAATACTGCTCATGGGGTGGTGGCACAGATACCAATCGCCGCAGTTTCGAGATGCAGGCCCGCCTGCTCCGCGTCTATTACTACAGCATCCTCTGGCATTACTATGGCAATGTGCCCTTCTATCTGGTGAACCTCTCTTCACCCTACACGGCTCCGCAGATCACGGCCGACGAGATCTATAACAATCTGCTGCCCGAACTGGAGGAGATCATCGCTTCCGGCGTGCTCCCGATGCGCTGGGGTGCCTCAGATGCTGGCCGCGTGTCACAGGCGATGGCTTACATGCTCTATGCCGAGATGGTGATGTACCAGAACGATACTGCCCGTCTGCCACAGGCTCTGACCTACATGAAGCAGATTATCGGCGACTCCAACTACTCACTGAACCCCGATTTCAAGGACCTGTTCGCCGAGAGTGGTGAGATGTGTGCTGAGAGCATCTTCGAGATAACCTACGATGATGACAATGCCCAGCGCGACTGGGGCACCTCCATGCATGCTGGTGGTACTGTCTTCCCGACCCTCTGCTCGCCCAACGGCTGGCCCGGTGGTGAGGGCTGGGACAGTGGTAACGACGGCTGGGGATTCCTGCCCATGCGAGTCGAGACATACAACATGTATGCAGAGAACGACAAACGTCGTGACGTCACCTGCTGGGATGTACGTGGCTACACCTACACAGAGCGTTATCAGGACACCCACATCTGGCACGGTAAATATCGTCCGCAGAGCGCCAACAATCAGGATTGTCCTACTTCGAAGAACCTGAACTATAACAACAACAAGCGCATCTATCGCTACGCCGAGACACTGCTCAATGCAGCCGAACTGCTGCTTGAGACAGGAGGCAATGCCGCAGAGGCTGCTGGCTATGTGAATGAGGTTCGCGCCCGTGCTGGTCTGGAACCACTTGCCAGCGTCACCATCGACGATATCCTCAACGAGCGCCATCTGGAGTTCTGCGGCGAGGGTAAACGCTACTTCGACCTCGTACGTGCTGAAGGCATCAGCGGGGTGGTCACCGAGAAGGCTTCCGTAAAACTCGTGCCCGACAGCTACGGCTATCGCACCAACAGCTGGACACCGAGCAAGAAGCATATTCCTCTGTCTCAGAGCGAACTCGACGCCGACCCCACACTGGTTCAGAACAACTATTAAGATTGAAAATTGAAATAACGAAAATTGAAATAACGAAAGATTATGAAGAATCTGTTTAAATATTCAATAGGAGCTCTGTTTGCAGGACTGGCCATGACAGCCTGCTCGCCCGAAGACTTCTCAGGCGCAGACCCCAACGGAGTCCCCACGGTCAGTGGTACCGACTTCCAGATGACCGTCGATCAGGAGACCAACCAGATGATTGCCACTTATACTCCAGCACCGGGTACCTATCCCATCTGGATCATGAATGGCACACAATATTCCACCCTGCAGGAAGTGGGTTATCAGAACCCCGAGGCAGGAGACTATACCATAGAACTGAAACTCGGCAACCGCAACGGCTTCAGCCAGGGTACGGTGTCGAAGACCTTCACCTTCAACGAGACGAAAGTTGACTACAGTGCTGACTTCCGCCGCATCACTGGTAAGGAGTGGCGTATCGCCAACAAGGAAGTGGCCCACATGGGTTGCGGTCCTGCCGGAACTGCCGGTACAGAATGGTGGTCGGCTCAGCCTAACGACAAGAAGGACTTTGGTGTCTACGATGACCGTATTACCTTTACGGCCGACACACGCAAGGGTGGTACCTATAGCTACAGTGCCGGTGCCGACGGCAAGACCTATGTAAACACTGGTACTACGAAGTGGGGTTCTGAGCCTGCCGATTTCGACGCAGTCATCGGCGACCAGACTACTACCTGGAGCTTCGAGGTCTACGAATGGCAGGATGCCGAAGGTAATGTGAGCAAGCAGACCTACATCCAGCTGGCTGCCAACACCGCATTCCCCTATATCTCGAGCGATGCTCAGTACGAGAATCCTAAGTTCCGTATCGAGACGCTGACTGCCACCAAGATGGTGCTGGTCTATGATGCCCCCGACCGCAGTATCGCTTGGCGCTTCATCCTGACCAGTGCTGCCGACGAGCGTCTGGTAGAGGAGCAGGGCTTCGATGCCAACAGCGACTTCAACCTCTGGAAGGGTGTCACTCCCGATGCCACCTTCTACTTTGCTCCCAACTGGTCACCCGACCGTACCGCAGAGATGCAGGCTACCTATACCGACAAGGGCAATGACTATTCCGTGACTGTTCCCGATGCAGCCTTCGACCGCTGGCAGGCTCAGATGCACCTGCATACTACCGGTGTAGAAACCTCGGCAGCCAACCACTATGACTTCTCTTGTATCTTCGTGGCTGATGCTGATATCGATGGTGTCACCGTGAAGGTTACCAACGAAGCCGACAACGAGGCTATCATCGATGTTGACAACATCAGCCTCAAGGCCGGTAAGGAATATGTGTTCTGGAAGAGTGATGTTGAGGGTAAGGACCTCTCACCCGTGAAGATTGTCTTCGACTTCGGTCACGCTACAGGTGCTACCAACATCAGCGTCAGCAACATCGTACTGAAAGATCATGCCAATAATGATGGTACCATCGTTTCTGGAGAAGGCGAAGGTGGTGGTGACGACAAGCCAACTATGGACTGGAACTACGAGGCTGGCTCTAACCTCTGGAAGGCCGTTGACGACGGCACTCTCTTTGCCGATTTCGGCTATTGGTTTGCCGACGACGGTTGGGGTGAACTTCCTAATCAGCCTGTAGCCTCTCATGATGGCGATGCCTACGAGCTCACGCTTCCCGAGGGAATGGGTGGCAGCCAGTGGCAGGGTCAGTTCCACATCGACACCAAGCTCACGGCAAGTGCAGCCAAGACTTACAACTTCTACTTCGTTATGGAGACCGATAATGATTGCCCAGGTGTGACTGTTAAGCTCACCGACTCTGGCGACAGCAACTTCTTCTGCGAAGGCCGTCACGATGTGAAGGGCGACGAGCCGTTCATCTTCAAGCTGGAAGGCGCAACCCTGAAGGATGGTGTCGACGCAACAGCCATCCGCCTGTTCTTCGACTTCGGAGGCTCTCCCGCAGGCACTCACGTCAAGATCAGCAAGATCTACTTCGAGGAGGCCGTCAGCCTCAAATACGACGATGCCGATAACCTCTGGAAGGGTGTTGACGACGGCAGCGTGGCCAGCGAATTCGGCTACTGGTTTGCCGACGACAGTTGGGGCGAACTGCCTAATCAGCCTGTGGCTACCCACAATGGCGATACCTACGAGATCACAATTCCCGAGGGTATGGGCGGCAGCCAGTGGCAGGGCCAGTTCCATATCGACACCAAACTGACGGCCAGCGCCGCTAAGCAATACCACTTCCAACTGGTCATGGAGGCTGACGACAACTGTCCTGGCGTGACCATCAAGTTAACGGATGCTGGCGACAGTAACTTCTTCTGCGAAGGTCGTCACGACATCAAGGCCGACGAACCGTATGTTTACACGTTGAAGAATGCTACGTTGAAAGATGGTACAGATGCAGATGCTATCCGCCTGTTCTTTGATTTCGGAGGTTCTCCTGTTGGCGCCCATGTTAAGATTAGCAAGATTATCTTTAAGGAAGCACAGTAAATGAAGCGTCTTATGTTGAATACACTATTGCTCTCTCTCACCGTAGCCCTCTGGGGCTGCGGGGGGGATAGCGATGATGCCCCCATGCCTTCAACGCCCACCATCACCGTGTCGCCAGAGTCCATCTCCGCACCTGCAGAAGGCGGTATCTTTACCGTCAGCGTCTCGACGACTGGTGCAGAATGGGGCAAAGGTGAGGCAAGCAGTTTCCTGACTGTCACCGCACAGAATACAGCATCCTCGTCGGGCACTCTGGCCATCACGGTTCCTGCTAATCCTGAGACGGAGGCCCGCACGGGGGCTGTCACCATCATGTCGGGCAGTGCCCGAAAGACCATCACCATCACTCAGGCTGCAGCTGAAAAACCAGCCTATTATGCTCCTGAGGGCTACAAACTGGTTTGGAACGATGAGTTTACGGGACCAACCGATCCTTTAGCAAACTATGTGGCTGGTGCCAGTTACGAACTGAATGCCGATGACTGGACCCATGAGGTGCAGAAAGACCACTGGGTGAACAACGAACTGCAGAACTACGTGAACCACAAGTCACCAGACGGTGGTCTCGTCACTGAGGTCAAGGACGGTCATCTGCAGATCCACTGCTTCAAGGAAAATGGCAAGATCTATTCCGGCCGTGTCTATGCCCACGTCAACCAGGGCTGGCAGTATGGTTATTTCGAGGCTTCTATCAAACTGCCGAAGGGCAAAGGCACCTGGCCTGCTTTCTGGATGATGCCCGTAGGCAACGACTGGAACACGAACCCCTGGCCGAAGTGCGGTGAGATTGATATCATGGAAGAGGTGGGCGTCGTGCCCAACGAGGTTTCTTCCAGTATCCACACCCAGGACTACAACCACACGAAGAATACGCAGAAAACCCATGCCATGACTATTGCCGATGCAGAAGGTGCCTTCCACACTTACGCCCTGCTCTGGACGGCAGACGAGATTATCACCTACGTCGACGGTAAGGAGCAACTGCATGTGGAGAAATCCAAACTCGGCAGCGGTCACGACCAGTGGCCCTTCCACTATGCCTTCTATCCCATCTTCAACCTTGCCTGGGGTGGCGACTGGGGCGGCATGCGTGGCGTCGACGAGTCAGCTCTGCCTATCACTATGGAAGTGGACTATATCCGAGTCTTCCAGAAGAAGTAGGGTTTTTAGTTTATGAGTTTATGAGTTTATAAGTTTTTTGTTTATTGTTTATTGTTTATTGTTTATAGTTTATAGTTTATAGATGATTACTGAGATAAACGATATAATGAGGAACAGTCTGTCTGCGAAAAGAGTATTCTCTTTCCTCTTTCCTCTTTCCTCTTTCTTCGGAACGTCTTTCCTCGGAACGATTCTCTTCCTGTTCGCCGCCTGCACAGCAGGTGGCGGGCAGGAGGATACCAAGGGCTTCGTCACCATCAAGGGTCATGACCTCATCCAGCCTAATGGCGAGAAACTCTTCATCCAGGGCACGAACCTCGGCAACTGGCTCAATCCAGAGGGGTATATGTTCGGCTTCAGCCGCACCAACTCTGCCTGGATGATCGACCTGCTGTTCAAGGAGGCTGTGGGGCCTGACTTCACGGCAGAGTTCTGGCAGCAGTTCAAGGACAACTATGTGACGAAGGCTGATATCGACTTCATCGCCTCGCAGGGTGCCAACACTATCCGCCTGCCTTTCAACTACAAACTCTTCACAGACGAAGACTATATGGGAGAGACAACAAAGTGGAAAGAGGAAGGAGAAAAGAGGAAAGTAGAGGCCTACGAGCGCATCGACTCGGTGGTGAGCTGGTGCAAGGCCAACAACCTTTACCTGATTCTCGATATGCACGACTGTCCTGGCGGGCAGACGGGCGATAACATCGACGACGGCCACGGCTATCCCTGGCTCTTCGAGAGCGAACGCAGTCAGCAGCTCTTCTGCGACATCTGGCGAGAGATAGCCGACCGCTATCAGAATGAAACGACCATCCTCGGCTACGAACTGATGAACGAGCCCATCGCCCATTACTTCGCCAACAAGGATTCGCTCTACACACTGCTGCAGCCGCTCTATAAAAAGGCTGTGAAGGCTATCCGAGAGGTAGACCAGAACCATATTATATTATTAGGTGGTGCCCACTGGAATAGTTTCTTCTGGATGCTCGACGATGCCAGCTACGACGATAAGCTGATGTACACCTGCCATCGCTATGGCGGCCCTGCCACCAAGGAGGCCATCACCCATTATATCCAGTTCCGCGACTCCATCAACCGTCCGATGTATATGGGAGAATTCGGACATAACACCGACGAGTGGCAGCGCGACTTCGTCAGGGTGCTCAAAGAGGTTAACATCGGCTATACGTTCTGGCCCTACAAGAAGGTCGACGGATCGTGTATGATGGGCATCCAGCGCCCTGAGGGATGGGATAGCATCGTCGTGAAATATTCCGAAACCTCACGCAACACCTATCAGGAATGGCGCGAAGCCCGTCCGGATCAGGCACGGTTCCGCCAGTTGCTCACGCAGTTTGCAGAGAACTGTCGCTTTGAGAACTGCAAGCCTCAGACGGACTATATCCAGACAATGGGGATGGTGAAAAAGTGAAAGGGTGAAAAGGTGAAAAATAAAACATAAACGAATATGAAAATGAAGAATTACATCATGAAGGGAAAAGGATTGGTGATAAGTATTTCACTTTTTCACCTTTTCACCTTTTCACCTTTAAGGGCTCAGATGCCTGTCTATCTCGATGAGTCGAGACCTATTGAACAGCGCATCGACGATGCCCTTTCGAGGATGACGCTCGACGAGAAGATTGCCGTGATCCATGCTCAGTCGAAATTCTCAAGTCCTGGTGTAAAACGCCTCGGGTTCCCTGACCTGTGGACAGACGACGGCCCTCATGGCGTGCGTCCTGACGTGCTCTGGGATGAGTGGGTACAAGCTGGACAGACCAACGACTCGTGTGTGGCCTTCCCAGCCCTCACCTGTCTCGCTGCCACCTGGAACCCCCGTATGGCCCGCCTCTATGGCGAGAGTCTGGGCGAGGAGGCTCTCTATCGTGGAAAGAGCGTGATGCTCGGTCCTGGCGTGAACATCTATCGTACGCCCCTGGGAGGCCGTAACTTCGAGTATATGGGCGAAGACCCCTGGCTCGCCTCACGTATGGTGGTGCCCTACGTCCGCGGCCTCCAGTCGAAGGGCGTCGCTGCCTGTGTGAAGCACTATGCCCTAAACAACGACGAGGAATACCGTCATCAAGTGAACGTCATTATCTCCGACCGTGCCCTGCATGAGATCTACCTGCCTGCCTTCAAGGCTGCTGTGCAGGAGGGCGACGCCTGGAGCATCATGGGTGCCTACAATCTCTACAAAGGCCAACACAACTGCCACAATGATATCATGCTCAACAAGATCCTGAAACAGGACTGGGGTTTCGACGGCGTGGTGATCTCTGACTGGGGAGGCTGCCACGACACTGACGAGGCTGTGAAGAATGGACTTGACCTCGAGTTCGGCACCTGGACTGACGGTCTGACGATGGGCAAGACCAACGCTTACGACAGTTATTTTCTCGCCGATGCGTATAAGCAAGGCATCCTCTCTGGCAAATATACCACGAAGGAACTCGACGACAAGGTGCGTCGTTTGCTTCGTCTGTACTATCGCACGACCATGAAAAGAGGCAAGCCCTATGGCTTCCTCTGCTCCGACAGCCACTATCAGGCCGCCCTTGAGATCGCCCAGCAAGGCATCGTACTGCTGAAAAATGATGCAGTAAAAGGTAATCATAAAGCTCAAAGTTCAAAGTTCAAAGTTCAAAGTCCTTTGCTGCCTATTGACGTGACGAAGACCCAGCGCATCCTCGTCGTCGGTGAGAACGCCATCAAGATGATGACCGTCGGTGGTGGTTCTTCCTCCCTCAAGGCCCAACGTGAGATTCTCCCCCTCGATGGCATCGCCTCCTATCTCCACCAAAAGGGTAATCATAATTCTCCGCTCGGCTTGCCGCTTGCTACCGAAGGGACGCAAGAATTCTCAACTCTCAATTCTCAATTAGATTATGCTCGTGGCTACGTTGGCGATACCATCCAGAGCTACAACGGCGTTACCGTAGGCCGCTCGCTCTATGAGACCCGTTCTCAGGCCGAACTCACGGCAGAGGCTGTGGAAAAGGCAAAAGATGCTGATATCGTCATTTTCATCGGAGGTCTGAACAAGAGCAATCATCAGGACTGCGAAGGTCACGACCGCCTGTCTTACGACCTTCCATACGCTCAGAACGAGGTCATCGAGACCATCCTGAAGGTGAATCCCCGTCTGGTCTATGTGAACATCTCCGGCAATGGGGCTGCTCTGCCTTGGCTCGATAAGGTGCCTGCCGTCGTACAGGCTTGGTTCATCGGCTCTGAGGCTGGTGAGGCTATTGCTTCCGTCCTCTTCGGCGATGTCAATCCCTCGGGCAAGCTTCCCTTCACGTGGTATGCTTCCCTTGATCAGTGTGGTGCCCACGCTCTCAATGCCTATCCTGGTATTTGGCGCGAGGATCACAAGATCATCGATGAGGAATACAAGGAAGGCATCTTCGTCGGCTATCGCTGGACAGACCGCCTTCAGGCAAATCATAAAGCTCAAAGCTCAAAGCTCAAAGTTCAAAGTCCTTTGTTTGCCTTCGGTCACGGTCTGAGTTACACCACCTTCAAGCTCGGCAAACTCATAGCCGATAAGAATTCAATGACGGAGGGCGATGAGATCACCTTCACCATCCCTGTCACGAACACAGGCAGTATGGCTGGTGCTGAGACGGTACAGCTCTATATTAGCGACCTCGAGGCTTCTGTCGAGCGTCCCGTCAAGGAGTTGAAGGCCTTCCAGAAAGTCTTCCTCCAGCCTGGTGAGACCCAGCAGGTGAGCCTTACCATCGACAAGGGAGCCCTAAGTTTCTACGATGAGGCCAACAGTCAGTGGAAGGCAGAACCTGGTGCTTTCGAGGCCCTTGTTGGCACGGCATCAGATAAGATTGTCAGTCGCTGCTCATTCACATTGAAATAATCCCAAGGCAAATAGGCAAAAGATTAGTTAGTTTGATAATATATATGTTTTTCAGCAGGAACCTCACGCTGTGAAGTGGTGGGTTCCTGCTTTTTTTATCATGCGGAAGCCGCTCGGCTTTGCCGCTTGCTACCAACGGGACGCAAGAATTTTTTCACTTTTCACTTTTCACTTTTCACTTTTTTTCGTATCTTTGAGCTTCACTCGAAGGTACTCACGTTCGAAAAAACTCAAATAATATTTGGTTTTTTGCTCACTTATTCGTACCTTTGCCCACGCAAAGACGAACTTTATGAAGATAAGACTACTACTTACCTGGCTATTCATGGCTTCTGTCAACTTCTCGCTCGCTCAGGGGAAGAAGGATTTCCAGTCGCTACTCCTTGAGATTGATCAGGCCATCGAACAGTCTCCAGAAATCGTGGGACAGTACGAGCGGCAGATTGAGGAGACGCGACAGCAATACCTGCATGCCCGTCAGCCAGAGGAGAAATACGAGCTGGCTTTTGATCTCTATGAACGCTATAAATCGTTTATGAATGACTCCGCTCTCTACTATCTCAGCGAGGCGATGCACTGGGCTGAGAGGAACCAGGAGTCAGGAGTCAGGAGTCAGGAGTGGAAGGCACGGGTGGGCAACTGTCTGGCGCTGAAGGCCTTCCAATGCTCCACCGTGGGCTATTACAACGAAGCTCTCGCCTTCCTGAAGAGCATCGACAAGCAACAGCTCGACAGCGTCGGACTACGCAACTACTACCAGTCGCAGATGCACGTCTACGGTGAGCTGGGCTACTACTCCATCATCCCTCCGATGAAGGAGCAGTATTTCAAGTTGCAGACCACCTATCGCGACTCGCTCTTCGCACATATCGACCATCAGGATGCAGACTATCTGATGTATAGGATTCAGGAGTTGAAGGGCCGTCAGCAGTTAGAGGAAGCGCGCAAGATCAGCGACCATTGGGTGAGTCGTGTCAGTCCTGACAGTCGTGAGTACGCCATCGCCTGTTACTACCGTTGGCTGAGCAGTGAGGACGAGGATGAACTGCGTTACTGGGGAGCACAGTCGGCCTTGAGCGATGTGCGCCACGCCGTGATGGATCAGGCATCGCTTCTCTCATTGGCAGAACTGCTGAATGCCGATGGCGATCTCGATCGCAGTTACCGATATATCCGCTTTACGTGGGACTGCAACAACCGTTTCAACACCCGTATGCGCTCCTGGCAGATTACGCCGATACTGAATGTGATCGAGAAGAACTACCAGAAGGCCGTAGAACACAACAACAGCGTGCTCCGCATGTCGATCATCGTGGTGAGCATCCTCGCCCTGATAGTGCTGGCTGCTCTCTTTTTCGTGCATCGCAGGAACAAGCAGTTGGCCAGTGCACGAAACGCCCTCTCTGAGGCTAACGGACAATTGTCCATTATCAATTCCCAATTATCCATTCAGAAAGAAGAACTCGCCACTCTTAATTCTCAATTATCAATTGTCAATTCTCAATTGACTGAAAGTAACCGAGTGAAAGAAGAGTACATCGGACGATTCATGAGCCTCTGCTCGCAGTATATCGACAAACTCGACAACTATCGTAAGATGGTGAACAAGAAGATGAAGAACAAGGAACTCGATGACCTGTATCAGATCTCCAAATCAACGGAACTGAAGGAAAAAGAACTCGAGGAACTCTACGAGAACTTCGACACCGTGTTCCTCCACCTCTTCCCCAACTTCATCGACGATTTCAACGCCTTGTTGTTGCCAGAGGTACAAGTACAGCCGAAGGAGAACCGTCTGACCACTGACATCCGCATCTTCGCCCTCATCCGTCTGGGCATCGAGGACTCCTCGAAGATTGCGGAGTTCCTGCACTACTCCGTCAACACTATCTACAACTACCGTGCCCGCTTGAAGAACGGTGCCATCGGCAATCGTGAAACCTTCGAGAAACGGGTGAAGGAACTGTAGGGTTTTGTTTATAGCTTATGAGTTTATAGTTTATAGATGATTACATTTTAAAACAGTTATAATTATGAAGACCATTATGAACAAAAAATTACTGGTAGGTTTATCATTTATCATTTATCAGTCATCATTTAGCCACGCAGTGGCGCAGACCAGCGATGCGGCCTTAGAGGCTAAGATCGAGAAGACCCTCTCCCGTATGACGCTCGATGAGAAGATCGGCCAGATGTTGGAGTTGAATCTTGACGTGATGGGCAAGATGACTGTTGAGAACGCCAAGGTGGATCGCGAGAAAGTACGCTCTGTATTGCAGCAGTATGGCAGATCGGAAGCAGAAGTAAACGATATGCTGAGTAAGACAGATCAGCAGATTATCGACTTGTTGGGCGCCTTCCCTGTAGATATCTATCAGGGTGAGACCAGACGTCTCTGGAAGATTAACGAGGAGATGCTTGATACACTTATCTCGAAGTGGAAGGTGGGCTCTATCCTCAACGCCCCAGGTTCCAGTGCTGCTACGATGGAGCAGTGGCAGCAATGGATCCGTCTGATTCAGGAGAAGTCAATGAAGTATCTGGGCATTCCTGATATCTACGGTTTGGATCACAACCATGGTGTGACTTATACGCAGGGCGGAACTCTCTTCCCGCAGCCCATCAACCTGGGAGCCACGTTTAATCCAGAACTGGCTCGTAGGGGTGCAGAGATCACAGCCTATGAGAGTCGTGCAGCCAGCTGTCCTTGGGTGTATAACCCTGTGGTGGATCTGAGCCGCGATCCTCGTTGGCCTCGTGTGTATGAGAGCTTCGGTGAGGATCCCATCGTGAACGCAAAGATGGTGGTGGCAGAGATCAGAGGTTATCAAGGTGATGACAATAACCATATCGATAAGTATCACGTAGGTACCAGCACAAAGCACTATTTCGCCTATGGTGCCCCCTGGACTGGTAAGGATCGTACACCTGCCTATCTCTCTCCGCTGATGATTCGCGAGAAGTATTTTGAGCCCTTCAAGGCTGCTGCCCTCGCAGGTACGTTGACGATGATGGTGAACTCTGCCTCTGTCAATGGTGTACCTCTGCATGCCAGCTATGAGTATCTGACCAAGTGGTTGAAGGAGGATCTGCAGTGGGATGGATTCCTCGTAACCGACTGGGCTGACATTAATAATCTGTACTCGCGCGAGAAGGTGGCAAAGGACAAGAAAGACGCTATCCGCATTGCCATCAATGCAGGTATCGACATGTCGATGGATCCCTATAGCGTGGAGTTCTGCATTCTGCTGAAGGAGTTGGTAAACGAGGGCAAGGTGAAGATGTCCCGTATCGATGATGCTGTTCGCCGTATCCTCCGTGCCAAGTATCGCTTAGGTCTCTTCGATGAACCAAATACTGGTGGCAAAGGTTATGAGAAATTCGGATGCGAAGAGTTTGCCGCTGCCTCCCTCCACGCTGCCGAAGAGTCCATCGTCCTCCTGAAGAACGAAGACAATATCCTGCCGCTCAAAGGTAATCATAATTCTCAACTCTCAACTCTCAATTCTCAATTCAAGAAGATCCTTCTGACTGGTCCTAACGCCAACCAGATGCGCTGTCTGCATGGTGGTTGGAGCTACACTTGGCAGGGTTCAAGAGCTGAGAATCTCTCAGAGAAATACAACACCATCTACGAGGCCCTCTGCAACAAATACGGCAAGGACAACATCATCCTTGAACAGGGTGTGACCTACAACGAAGATGGAGCCTACTACGATGAGAACGAACCACAGATCGACAAGGCTGTGGCTGCTGCCGCTCAGGCTGATATCATCATCGCTGCCATCGGTGAGAACTCCTATACTGAGACACCTGGCAACCTCACAGACCTCTGGCTCTCAGAGAACCAGCGCAACCTCGTAAAGGCCCTCGCCAAGACGGGCAAACCCATCATCTTGATATTGAATGAGGGCCGTCCCCGTTTGATTGCTGATATCGAACCCCTCGCTAAGGCGGTGGTAGATATCCTGATTCCTGGCAACTATGGTGCTGATGCGCTGGCTAACCTGTTGGCTGGCGATGCCAACTTCTCTGCCAAGATGCCTTACACCTATCCGCGTGAGATCAACTCCCTCAACACCTACGACTATAAGGTCTCTGAGGAGGTGGGTACGATGGAAGGTGCCTACAACTACGATGCCAAGGTTTCGCTCCAGTGGCCCTTCGGCTATGGCATCAGCTATACCACCTACGAATATTCAAACCTGAAGGTGGACAAGGCCTCCTTCACTGCTGACGACATCCTCACCGTCACTGTCGATGTGAAGAATACAGGTTCACGTGCTGGTAAGGAAGCCGTGCTCCTCTATTCCTCAGACCTCGTTGCCAGTATCGTACCAGACAACAAGCGCCTGCGTGACTTCACGAAGATTGCCCTCGAGCCAGGTGAGACCAAGACCGTCACCTTCCAGCTCCCAGCCAAGTCCCTCGCCTTCGTAGGTGCCGACGGCCGCTGGACCCTCGAAGAGGGTGACTTCCTCCTCAAGGTCGGCACCCTATCCGTCCCCACTGCCTGCACTCAGACCAAAGTCTGGGACACCCCGAATATTTAAAAACTTAGCCACAGATTACACAGATTCTCACTGTTTTAATTCTGTGATAATCAAAATATCTGTGTTTTTCTGTGTAATCTGTGGCTTTTTTCGTACCTTTGCACCCAAATTCAGAAAATACGTATTTAAGGAATGGAAAACAAGACTTTCAAGCGCACGACGGTGACGTCAGCGCTGCCCTATGCTAACGGTGGGGTGCACATCGGCCATCTGGCTGGCGTGTACGTGCCTGCTGATATCTATGTGCGCTATCTCCGTCTGAAGAAGCGCGAGGTGCTGTTTATCGGAGGTTCTGATGAGCACGGCGTGCCCATCACGGTGCGTGCCCGTAAGGAAGGCATCACGCCGCAGGACGTCGTAGACCGCTATCACAAGATGATCAAGGACTCCTTCGAGGAGTTCGGTATCTCGTTTGATATCTATAGCCGCACGACCTCTGAGACACACCACAAGTTTGCCGCCGAGTGGTTTAAGAAACTCTACGACGAGGGCAAGCTGACGGAAGAGACGACAGAACAGCTTTACGACGAGGAGGCCAAGCAGTTCCTCGCTGACCGTTATGTCACTGGCGAGTGCCCCCACTGCCACAACGAGGGTGCCTACGGTGACCAGTGTGAGAAGTGCGGACGCGACCTCTCGCCCACAGAACTCATCAATCCGAAGTCGACCATCAGCGGCTCTACCCCTGTGCTGAAGAAGACCAAGAACTGGTATCTGCCCCTGAATGAGTATCAGGACTGGCTGAAGCAGTGGATCCTCGAGGAGCACAAGGAGTGGCGTCCGAACGTCTACGGACAGTGTAAGAGCTGGCTCGACATGGATCTGCAGCCTCGTGCGATGACACGCGACCTGGACTGGGGTATCCCCGTGCCTGTGAAGGATGCTGAGGGCAAGGTGCTCTATGTGTGGTTCGACGCTCCCATCGGCTATGTCTCTAACACTGTTGAACTGTGTGCGAAGGAGCCTGAGAAGTGGGGCAACTGGGAGAAATGGTGGCAGGATGAGGATACCCGTCTGGTACACTTCATCGGCAAGGACAACATTGTGTTCCACTGCATCATCTTCCCTGTGATGATGAAGGCCCACGGCAAGTATATCATGCCCGACAACGTGCCTGCCAATGAGTTCCTGAACCTCGAGAACGACAAGATCTCCACCTCTCGCAACTGGGCCGTATGGCTCCATGAGTATCTGGTCGATATGCCTGGCAAGCAGGATGTGCTGCGCTATGTGCTTACTGCCAACGCTCCTGAGACGAAGGACAACAACTTCACCTGGAAGGACTTCCAGGACCGCAATAACAACGAGCTCGTGGCCGTCTATGGCAACTTCGTGAACCGTGCCCTCCAGCTGACGAAGAAATACTGGAATGGTGTGGTGCCTGCCTGTGGCGAGCTGCAGGATGTCGATAAGGCAGCACTGGCAGAGTTCAAGGACGTGAAGGAGAAGGTGGAGTCGCTGCTGGAGCAGTTCAAGTTCCGCGATGCCCAGTTCGAGGCCATGAACCTCGCCCGCATCGGCAACCGTTATATCACCGAGTGCGAGCCTTGGAAGGTGTGGAAGACTGATCCCAAGCGCTGCGAGACCATCCTCAACATCTGTCTGCAGCTCACCGCCAACCTCGCCATTGCCTTCGAGCCCTTCTTGCCGTTCAGCAGTAAGAAACTCCGCGAGATGCTTAATATCGACTCCTTCGAGTGGGAGCAGTTAGGCAGCACAGATCTCTTGAAGGCTGGTCATCAGCTGGGTGAGCCAGCACTCCTCTTCGAGAAGATCGAGGACGACGTCATCCAGAAGCAGCTTGACAAGCTCGAGGCCACCAAGAAAGCTAATGAGGCAGCCGCCTATAAGGCAGCGCCCATCAAGGATACTGTCAGTTTCGAGGAGTTCGAGAAGCTCGACATCCGCGTAGGTCTTGTGAAGGACTGCCAGAAGGTGAAGAAGTCGAAGAAACTTCTGCAGTTTACCATCGATGATGGCTCTGGCACAGACCGTACCATCTGTTCAGGTATCGCTGCCTTCTATGAGAACCCTGAGGAACTCATCGGCAAGCGCATCCTCTTCGTGGCCAATTTCGCTTCTCGCAACATGATGGGCATCGAGAGCCAGGGTATGATCCTCTCTGCCGTCGATGCTGACGAGAGCCTCAGCGTCGTCACCACCACGAAAGACGTGAAGCCTGGCAGCCAGGTAGGCTAAACATCCACGAACTCATAGATAAGAAAGACTCTCGAGATTGGTTCCCGAGAGTCTTTTAAATCCTTACCTTTGCACACCGTATGGACGACAGGCGTTATCTTCTCAACCTCATTCAAGAGGGCGAACATCAGCAGCAGGACTTCAAATACCGTGTGGCCGATGCCTGCAAACTGGCCAAGTCGGTGTCGGCCTTTGCCAACACCTATGGTGGTCGTCTGCTGATTGGCGTTCGCGATGACGGCCATCTCTCCGGCGTCCGTTCCGAAGAGGAAATCTTCATGATGCACCAGGCGGCCTACAAATACTGCAAGCCTGAGGCTAGCATCAAGTTCGATACCTATCATATAGAGGGACGAACGATTGTCGTTGCCACCGTTCCGCCATCCGACAAGCGCCCAGTCTGTGCACTCGATGAAGAAGGAAAACGGCGAGCCTATATCCGCATTGCCGATGAGAACATCGTGGCCTCGCCTGTGCATCTGGCCCTTTGGCGTGAGACTCAGAAGCCCAAGGGATCCGTCATGACTTACGACGCCACCGTCCGCCAGTTACTCGATGCGATGCAGGGTCGCCAGACGCTGAACCAGATTGTCAGGCTCTCAAGACTGCCTCGCCCCAAGGTCATCACCCTTCTGGCCCGTCTCATCCGCTTCGGCACAGCCCAATGGGAATACACTGACCAGCAATTCCTGTTCAGCCTGGCATAATCAAATTAGTTGCTTTTTGTTTTTATTTCCTATCGAATATCATGTCCCCAGAATATGTGATGCGCTCACGCTGACGAGGCTGGACTTCTATTTGTGAACTGCCATTATCCCAAACTTCAATCGTGTAGAGATACGTGTCCTCGTCGTTCTTCACCCCAATTTCTATGTGTCGCTGACCATTCTTCTTCTGGGATTCCTGATAACTGCCGATGCGTTCTGAGAAGTTCAGCCCCTTGCCACCACCGTATGGAATCTGATAAGCCCGTCCGATGTACGGCAGATAGGAAAACAGGGAGTCGTTCCGCACCTCTACAGTATAGCCGGCTGACACGCTCTTTGCACCGCCTTTCATAGGATACATGTGCTCTATACCTATTATATAATTTCTCTCCGTCAGTGCATTCCTTACCTTCGCAGCCTGTTCCGCTGCCCTTGCAGCCCTTTCCTCTGCCGTCGCACATCCGTTCAGCATCACAAGTGCCAGGAGCGCAATCATCGTTGAAACAAAATACTTCTTCATAATCTTAACGCTTTAATGCCACAAAGTTAGCAATTATTTTCCATACTGCAAGGTTTTTATTGAAGAATCTTGGCGGTTCGCTGAATAAATTTGTGGCATAAGGACAATGTTTGTACCTTTGCACCATCAAAACGCAGTTAGTTTTTTCATACATAGATTAGGTTATTGTTAGTTAATTGGTTAGTAATGCTATCGGGGTCGCAGTGATGCGGCCCCGATGCTTTAAACGAATATCGGAATAAACCATCAAACTCAGAACCAAACTATTTCCTCAGCTCCCAATCCACATCGAAGTCGCTGCCGGCATCAGAGACGGTCACATCGTATGTGGCATCCTCACCGTTGAGCTTTCCTGTCAGCACACCTTTGTAGCCATTCCCCTCGCTCTTCTCAAGTTTCAGGTCAGTCACTTCAAGGCGGTTGCCATGCTCCTGCTCATACTCTACCATCGCCTCCTGTACCTTGTCAGTCAGTTTCTCTTCCGATACAACGCACCCACTCAGCATCACCAATGCCGAGAGTGCAATCACCATTGAAACAAAATACTTTCTCATAATCTTAATGCTTTAATGCCACAAAAGTAATAAATATTTTCCAAACAACAAGGTTTGCACCATCATTCCTCCTTCGAATCCATTATCACACTTAAGAAGTCGGCAGGGCTAATAACCTTAGGGGTTTGAGGATAATGCTTGAGGTTGCCAGTAACCAGAAAAGAATCCTCGACACACAGCGACACTTCATAGAACACACGATCGTCCTCATCGGGCATAGATTCCAGAAAAGCAGTCCGTGAAGTCTCGATACCATGTTCCTGGATAAACGAAATCAATGTATCGGCAACACTGGGAACGAGTTTGAACTTCGTACGATGCAGCACTTCCTGGTATTCTTCAATGATGCTGCTTTCGTACAAAGGCGTAAACTCACCCTCAAGCAACAGCCTCACAACCTTTGCCGTTGACGACAATGAATTGTGAGTGATAAGGGCTGATACCAGCACATTGGTATCAATAACTGCGTAAATCATACCTTCACACTCTTCTTTTTGCGCAAATCTTCCCTTGCCGCACGGATCTCCTCGTTGATTTCATCCAACGAGAGTTCTGGTTCTTTGCTCAACTCCGCAGCGTTTCTTTGCTGCATAAATAAGTCCAAAGCGCTTGGTGAACCCTTAATGGTAAAAGGAATGCTGCGACTTCTTATTACCGCTTTCACGAAGATGTTGAACGCCGTATTAGCACTCATACCAAACTGCTCGCAGAGTGCGTCGAACTGCGTTTTCAAGTCAGAGTCTATTCTGACCGTAACTGCCGATTGTGCCATAACTTCTTATTTCTTTTGTCAGCAATATGACGGCACCATGCCATCATTTCGACGGCAAATATACGGATTATTTCTGATATAAACAAATTTTTAGCGAAAATTCCTCCTTAATTAATCGATTTTCAAATGACAAGGTTTAATTTATTGAAGAATCTTGGCGGTTCGCTGAATAAATTTGTGTCATAAGGACAATGTTTGTACCTTTGCACCATCGAAACGCAGTTAGTTTTTTCATACATAGATTAGGTTATTGTTAGTTAATTGGTTAGTAATGGTATCGGGGTCGCAGTGATGCGGCCCCGATGCTTGTTGCCCTTATTCAATAAATGGAAAAACGATACGAAGGTGAAATCTTTAAGACATTGTGTCTTGATTTTTTAGGCTTCGTGTCGTATTTGTCATTTGAAAGTTTGAGATTTTGAAAGGCTAAGTAAAGTCCGACTTTAGTTAGGGTAAAGTCGGACTTTAGTCTATCTAAAATCCCTCGCTTTTGGATGGAGGCGTTACTCTCGGCCGAAGAGGTATTTCTTGAGGAAGGGACTGACGCGGAGGATCTGGGAGGTGATGACGCAGAAGGCGACAACCACCAGGGCGACGGCGAGGGCGGCTGTGGTGTCGAGGATGAAGTTGTGACGGTTCACGCGGAAGAACTCACCCACCATCGGCAGTTTCGGCAGGAAGAAATAGTGGAGCAGATAGATGTCGAGCGTGCGACGGCCTATGAACTGCAGGCCTCGGCCCAAGGCGGTCTTGTCGGAGAAGAAGTCGCTGTAATGTCTGAAGAACATGAATACCATCGTTAGCAGCAGGAACATCGCGAGGGTGTGGGGTAGTGAGGCCCACTCCATTCGGAGGTAGTGCCACTTGATGACTTCGAGCGTGGTGATGACTGCGAGAAGAACCACTACAGGGAAGAACCAGCGCGAATCCATCAGCCGCTGCGCACGATCCCAGTAGCGATGCACGATTGCACCATAGAGGAAGAAGGGGAAGTAGCGTATCATCTCCACGAGGCTGGAGTAGTTCATAAACTCGTTTGGCGGTCCTTTGTAGCCCAAGGCCCAGGAGAACTGGCGTGGCAGGTAGCAGGTCTCGAAGAGGCAGAGGGAAACTACAAATAATATAATGGATAATGGAAAATGGACAATGGACAATTTTTGCTCGACGTAGGAGAAGAGGTAGAACGTGAGGAGCATGTAGAGCAGGACGAGAGTGAACCAGTAGCCGGCTTTCATCGAGGAGGCGAGGGCCTCGTTGAGGTTGTCGATAAAGGGCGTGGTGGGGACCATCGCCAGAAAGAGCAGGAAGAACACGGCCGTGGGGATGATCTGCACGCGCAGTTTCTTCAGGGTGAGTTCCCCCAGCGTACGGGCATTCCAGATGCGACTCGCCTTGTAGGCCAGGAAGCCGCTGATGAAGAAGAACAGGGGCATGCGGAAGAGCAGGAAGAACTGCAGGGCTGCCGACCAGCGTATCTGCATGCCGAAGGACTTCAGTGCCACGTGGTTTGTCACCACGAGCAGCATCGTAAAGCCACGGAGGGCATCGAGCCATCCGAGACGCGGTTTCCTGTTATTGACGTCCGGCTGTTTCATATCGTCGCTGCAAAGGTAGTGCTTTTTTTAGACATAAGAACATTTTTAAGACATAATAACAGACTAACATATTTTATCTAAGAAAAAAGCTGTATCTTTGCAAGCGAAACGTGTGTCACGATGGAATCACTGAAGGATAAAACGGCGAAGGGGCTCTTCTGGGGCGGAATGAACAACGGCGTGCAGCAGTTGTTGGGTCTGGCCTTTGGCATCATCTTAGGGCGCCTGCTCGATCCGTCGGATTATGGTATGACGGCGATGCTGGCGGTGTTCTCCGTGATTGCCAACGAGCTGCAGTCGAGTGGTTTCAAGACGGGCCTCATCAATCTACGGGAGCCGAAGCACGAGGATTATAACGCCGTGTTCTGGTTTGACATCGTGGCGGGTGTGGTGCTCTATGTGGCGCTGTGGTTCGCTGTGCCGCTGATTGCGGACTATTACCATGAGCCGAAACTGATTCCGCTGAGCCGTTATGTGTTCCTGGGGTTCGTGTTCTCCAGCTTCGGCATGGCGCAATCGGCGTATCTCACGAAGCAGATGCAGATCAAGCAGATCGCGAAGTGCGGTATGACGGCGACACTCTCGTCGAGTCTCGTGAGTGTGGCTATGGCGGCGATGGGTTTCGGCTATTGGGCCTTGGCGACGCAGTACCTGATGTATATCGCGGTGAATACGATATTGCTGTGGTGGTTTAGCCCGTGGCGACCAACAATTGTTGGAGTCAGGAGTCAGGAGTCGGGAGTCAGGAGAAATCTACCATCTCCTGTTTTCTGTCTCCTGACTCCTCTGAAAAGACTGTTCCCATTCAGTTTCAGAATTATGTTGTCGGCGATATTCACGCAGCTGAATAATAATGTGATGAACCTGCTGCTGGGACACTATTACGGCAAGACGAACACGGGTCACTATAACCAGGCCTACCAGTGGAGTTCGAAGTGCTTCCTGCTCGTGGGGAATATGCTGCGGCAGGTGGACCAGACGGTGCTTGTAGGACTGCGCGACGAACGGGAGCGGCAGTTGGCGGTGCTGCGGAAGATGATGCGGTTTACGGCCTTTATTTCGTTCCCGTTGTTGTTCTGTCTGGCGATGGTATCGCATGAGTTTATTGTACTGGCGATAGGCGAGAAGTGGGCGTTTGCAGCGTCGCTGTTGCCGTTGCTGTGCCTGAGCGGGGCGTTTATGCCGTTGTCCACGTTGCTGACGGACTCGGTGATCAGCCAACATCGCAGCGACATCTACCTGTGGAGTACGGTGGCGCTGGGAGTGCTGCAGATGGTGATGATGGTCAGTCTCTGGCATCAAGGCATCGTCGTGATGGTCTGGGCTTATACATTATTAAATATAGTATGGGTGTTTGTGTGGCATTTCTTCGTCAGGAGGCTGGTGGGGTATGGGCTGCTGTCGTTCCTGAAGGACATCGTGCCTTTCGCCCTTGCAGCAGCAGGGGTGATGCTTTTTGCTTGGTGGATGGGTGAGTTTATAGTTTATCGTTTATGGTTTATAGATGATTACCTAAAACTCTGGATATTGCTCATCAGCAGGGTTGTGATTGCGATGCTATTGTATTACGCCGTGATGCGCATAGCGGGGGCAGTCATCTTGAAAGAGGTAATCGCATTTTTTAAGGGGAAAGGAATTCGAGCTTTCCGACATGGACGGCAAGTTTACTGAGATCAGGCAGTTTCATATAGTCGCCGTAGAGGTGGCGCAGATGGGCATCGGCATCGTGGGGCACAGGCAGCTGATGGCCTTCGAAGACGTGCGTGGTCAGGGGGAAGATCTCCTTGGCATAACGGCGGTTGTGGAAGGGGATACCCATGCCGCTGGTTATGAGAGGTGAGAGGTGAGAGGTAAGAGGTAAGAGAAATGTTCGGAGGCAGGGGAAGAGCACTTTGTTATTAAAGTCGAAGATGCGACGGACGGACTTGATGGCCTTAGAGTCATCGGTGCTTGTGCGCCAGATCTTATACATGTGGCCTACGGACTTCTCCGTCAGCTTGTGGAGCCAAATGGGATGCTGTTCCATGGGGAAAATGTCGATATAGATGCCCTGCTCCTGCCACATACGGTCATAATTGTTATGCTCCAGCATCTTTGAACGACGGTCACGCACCTTGGCGTAGAAGAAGAAATAGTAGGGATCGGTCTCGTCGTTCTGCAGCGCGAGCCACTCTGGAAGTTCCGAGGGCAGCACCTCCATCAGCCGCAGATAGTCTGAGCGCATCATCTCGATGTCGAGATCGTCGTCCCAGGGGATGAAGCCGTCGTGGCGCATGGCACCTATCAGCGTGCCGCTGCTGAGCCAGTATTTGATGTCGTGCTTCTTGCAGATCTTGTCCACCTCGAGCAGTATCTCCAGCATCCGCATCTGCTGACGCCGCAGCATCGAGCCCTCGGGATTAAATCGTGCACGCAGTTCCTCGTTGTTCATTTCTTTGACATTTTTAGTCCCCACGCGAGAACCTGATCGATCGTGGGGGTATCGACTTGATGCTTCCGAGCCAAGTTCTGAATGATTCTCAGGCCATAGGGAAAGTCTTCCGTGAAGTATCGGCTGCTGAAATCAGGTACAAAGCCTCCCTCCACCTGTTTCATAGGAGAGAGCATGCCCTTGAACGCTTCGATAGACTGCAACTTACGCGTGAGCGATGCCGCATCTGTGCTCTCATAATAGTCGAGGATGGTGGGGATGCTTCCTTCGCGCACAGGCAGTATGCTGAGCAGGGCGAAGAACTCGCGGTCCATAGCGATCAGCAGCTGCGAAGCCTCTTCCGTCCACTCCTCATAGAAAAGGGGCTGCGTGGGATAGACGATGCCCTCCTGCCAGTCTTTCCACATAGTGTAAAGTCTGGAAGGGTGCAGGATGGGGTTGCTGTTGGTAAGACTCACCTCGTAATAGTTCTGCATCAGGATGGTGGGTGTATGTAGGAGTAGTTCGATGAGTGAGCGCAGGGCCTCTTTTTCCTCCGTCTGTTCGATGGCGACGTGTAGCGTAGGCTTGTAGCCCAAGAGTGTTGCAGCCCGTCCGTATTCTGTGATACGGGCGATGAAGGGCACGCGCTGGAATCCAAATAGCGGTGTCGTCTCAGGCACCACTTCCATTGCCTCAAAGAAGAAGCCCGTGCTGCTCACGACACTGCCCACAGCGGTCTTGGGCTGGAGAAAGGGACGAATCCGCTGCAGTTCCTCACGGATGGAGAAACCAGGCAGACAGAGCATCACGATGTCTGCCTGAGGAATCAACTCCGCAGGATTTGCCGTAATCTGATGAATGGTGCCTCGCAACAGGGTTTCCTCTGGCGTGCTGATCTCCAGCTGGTGCTGCCAACGCTCAGGATGGCGTGTCAGCAGCGACACCTCGCACTCCTTATGGGCAGCGAGAAATCCCGTTACCACATGGCCCAGATTGCCACCGCCACAGATACAGACTTTTTTCATTAAAATTCTTTAATTCTCAAATTCTTGATCATAAAATCACATCTTGAATTCTTTGAGGGCTTCGAGGAGGCGGGTGTTGTCCTCGTGGTTACGGACGGCGATGCGCATGTATTGCTTATTGGGATCGAGGCCAGGCTTCAGGCTACAGTCACGCGTCAGGATGTTATGATGGCGCAGCATGTAGATCACGATCTCTTTGGCCGTATAGGGTGGTAGCACCTCACAGAGGAAATAGTTGGCTTGTGAGGGCATCTCACGGAGGAAGGGCACGGTGCGCAACTGATACTCGAAACTGTCGCGCTCGGTGACGAACTTCTCGCAGGCTTTCTGGTAGTCCTTCTCGTGCTTGTTGTAGATCTGCATGAAGAACTCGGCAAAGGAATTGAGGTTCCAGATAGACACCTCTTTCTTCATCTGTGCGATGAGGGCTTTATCAGCCGAGGCGAGGATGCCCAGACGCAGGCCAGGCACACCGTAGCTCTTCGAGATGCTCTTCATGACGGCCATGTGGGGATAGGTCTCGAGGATCTCGTCAGAGAGCAGGGAATTCGTGGCGTAGTCAATGCTGAAGTCCACAAAGCTCTCATCGACGACCAGTCGGATGCCCTTGTCCTCGCACCACTGGGCGAGTCGCAGTACATCGGCCTTGGGAATGAAGTTGCCGGAGGGGTTATCGGGATTGATGACCATCAGCGTCTGGATGTCTTTGTCACCGAAGAAGGCCATGAGATCGTCAGCGGTATAGCGGTAGTCCTCGTTCTTGGGTATGAACGTCACCTGACTGTCTTTATCGTAACGGTTAGGATACTCTTCAAATGTAGGGCGGATGAAGCCCGTCTTACCCTCCGTAGTCTCCATTAAAACTTTGATGAGTTCCGCAGCGCCGTTGCCAGGTACGATATAGGGCTCGCTCACACCAAAGCACTTGCTGGCGATAAGCGTATTCACCTTCATGCCTGAGGGGTATTCAGTCAGCAGGGTGTCGAAGTTGCTGCGCAGTTCGTCCTTCATCCGCTTCGAGGGGAAATAGGGATTCACCAGATAGCAGAAGTCGAGCATCTGCGGGAATCGCCAGAAGCCGCCATAGCGACCGTAGTATTTGCGCAATACGTCCTGATCGTCGGCAAAGATGGCTTCGGCGATGTCGAGATCCTGCTTGTCGTCTATCTCATACCATCTCTCGTTGCCGATGGGCAGTGCCTTCATGTTGTGGCTGTTGAGCATGGAGATGATGCGCAGCACGTTCTCGTAGTACTCGTTGTTGCCCACCGCTTTCGTATAAGCATCGAGGAAGGGCACATACTGATGCTGCAGGAACTCACGGCTGAGCTTATAGATGTTGACGGTCTTATAATAACTGTTCACATCGGCATAGTCGAAGGCCTCTTTCGAGACGAAGTTCACGATGTTCAGGTCTTCATCCAGCCGCACCATCGTACCGTCCATCCACGACTCGTACTTTGCCACCAGTGCGAGGTTGGGGTAGGGATCGTCGAGGAGCATGGGAAACAGACGATCGCTGAAGATGAGGTCGCTCTCGATGAGCAGCGTATCGTCTTCCTGCAGTTTGTCCTTCACGATCGAGAGCGAATAGATGTTGTTCGTCTTGTCGTAGATGGGATTCTCGGCAAATTCAATAGAAGTCCCTCCCGACCTCCCCCAAAGGGAGGAGGTAATATATTCACGCAGTTCCTTACCTTTATAGCCCACGACGATGATGATGCGATTGAGGTTGAGCTGCGACAACTGCCCCAACAGACGGTCGATGAGTCGCACACCGTTTACAGGCACCATACACTTGGTGTTCTCTTTCGTCAGATCTCCGAGTCTGCGGCCCATTCCTGCCGCCAAAATGATTGCTTGCATAGCGTATTGAACTTTATTTTGGTGCAAAGTTACGAAAAAAGCCACAGATTACACAGATTCTCACAAATTTTTTGTATCTTTGCGCTCTAAAAGTGTAAATGGTAGTACAATTTTTAATCAGTGAGAATCTGTGAAATCTGTGGCTAAAACTGACATCGCCGTGCTGCTGCTGTTCTTCAACCGCAGCGATACTTTCCAGCAGGTGTTCGAGGCCGTGCGACAGGCACGACCTTCGAAGCTGTTCCTCTATCAGGACGGTCCCCGTGGGGAGCGCGATATAAAAGGCATCGAGGCCTGTCGTGAGATCGCCAGCGACGAGCATATAGACTGGGAGTGCGAGGTACATCGCATGTATCAGGAAAAGAACTACGGCTGCGATCCTTCGGAGTATATCTCCCAGAAGTGGGCCTTTTCGATTGTCGACAAGTGTATGGTGCTTGAGGATGACGATGTGCCCTCGCAGTCGTTTTTCCCTTTCTGCAAGGAGATGCTCGACCGTTATGAGCACGATGAGCGCATCACGATGATCTCTGGCTTCAACATCGACGAGGTGACTGCCGACTGTCCCTACGATTACTTCTTCACCTCCACCTTCGCCATCTGGGGCTGGGCATCGTGGCGCAGGGTCATCGACCAGTGGGACGAAAAGTACTCCTTCCTTGACGATGCCTATAACATGCAGCAGCTGGAGGCGCTGGCCCGTCAGCGTGACTATCGCAAGGATATGATCCCGATGTTTCGTAACCACCGTCAGACAGGCAAAGAATATTATGAGAGCATCTTCTGGGCGTCGATGCTCTTCAACTCCGGCCTCGCCATTATGCCCTCAAAGAACCAGGTGAACAATCTGGGACTGATGGCAGACTCTACCCATTTTACGGCCTCTGCGAAGACCACCCCCAAGCGCCTGCGACGTATCTTCACGATGCAGCGCCACGAACTGACATTCCCCCTGAAGCATCCGCGATACATTATTGAGAATGTGGAATACAAGGAACGGCTATATCGCACCAACGGCTGGAACCACCCTTGGGTCAAGATCGGCAATTCCTTGGAAGAACTCTGGCTGAATCTGCGCTATGGACAGTTCCGCAACATCGGAAAGTCAATAGCCCGTCGCCTGCGTAAGTGGACTGGCACTTACCACCACGCTTAGAGTATCGATTTGATCGGCGTCAGCAGGAAATAGGTTAACAAAATACCATTATAGGTAAAGAGATACGCTGTCAGGGCGGTGATGGCGAGACGGATGGCGTGGCCTCCTTCTCTCCTTCTCTCCTTCAACAAATACGATGTCGCTATGGGCAGGATAAACAGGAAATGCGGTGCCATGATAAACACCTCGTTGATGCCGAAGCCCAGCACCAGATGAATCGCCATATCAATCGCTAAGCACGACAGACAGAGCCATAAGAAATGGCTCCGTCGGCCATACCATACCCCCACTAATGCCAGGAGCACCACCAATGCCTCAATCACATAGCTGAACACCGAGAGATACGGCACGAACAGCGGACGCCCCACAAGCGTGTCCTCTAGGAAATGCCTGCGATGGAACTGTATGGTCTCACCCAACAGATTCTCATAGATGGTCTGCCAGCGTGAGGTCGAGATGTCCGTCCATTTCAGATAGCCGTGATCCTCCATAGGCTTGCCTGTCTTCTCTGCCTGTTTTCTCAGTACTGCCTCACGACGGGCTTTCTTCGCCTCATAACGTGCACGCTCGTTTGGCGACATCTGCGCCACGCGCTCTTTCACCCTTTCACTTTTTAACCTTTCCACCTTTTCCCGTGCCTGCTGACGAGGCTCCACGAACGTGTAATGCTGCCATACGGCTATTCCCCACAGCAATGCCGAGGGCAGGAGGACAGCCAACAGCAGATACTTTGGACGGAAGAAATCCCTTCTGTTCACGAAGAATCCTGAGAGGAACACCTTGATGCCGTTGGAGAGGGTGACGCCTGCGGTGATGAAGAAGAGCACAGCCGACTGCCACCATCGGAACTCCCTGCCTTTCTTGATGCAAATGCCGGAGATATAGAAGGTCATCAACAGCAGGAACATCGATACCGTGAAATGGTCAGGCACAATCACTGACAGCAACAGATACGCCATCGAGAAGGCGAACATCGTCAGTAGCGTGGCATCGTCGCGCCGCAGTCCCACGATCTCACGATGGATGCGATACAAAAACACATAGGAATACAGAGAACTGGGGATCACCACCAGCGCCACGACATATTGCACGCAGTTGACACCAAACAACCACGTGAGTCCCTGGTTCAACAGCCATAGCGGCCAGATGAAGAATGCCAACAGCGGATGGCGGTGCGCCTCATAGACCACGTCCCAGTCTGTAACCGTCAGATAGGTGTACGGGTCGTAGCCAGACAGATGCAGTTCTCGTTCGAACACCTTCCAGTAGGGTCCGAAGCCTGGTTGCAGGAACAGTTCGTGGAGGCGGAAGATAAACAGGGCGTTCAGGAGCACGATGACCGTCAGGGCCACTGCTGCCTGTACCCGTTCCTCTGGTTTCAGTCGGAACAGGCCGAACACGTCCGTCATCATCTTTCTGCCTCTCATATATGTCATTTGCAGTTGAATTCCAATACTTTGCGGTTTTCGAGCCAGCCTTCGAGGTGGTCGCCGATGTGTACGGGGCCTACGCCTGCGGGGGTGCCGGTATAGAGCAGATCGCCCGTCTTCAGCGTGAAGAACTGTGAGATATAGGCGATGATCTCATCGACGGTGTAGAGCATATCCGAGGTGCAGCCCTCCTGCACGGTCTTTCCCTCGTGCCCTTGCTGACGGTCTTCCTCCGTCTGGATGTCGAGATGGAAGTGCAGACGCTGGAGACCAGACTGTTCGCATGGCGACTCAGGATCCGTCAGCAGTTTCTCCTTGGGAATCCACTCGCCGATGGCGGCAGAGCCGTCGAAACCCTTGCAGATGGTCCAGGGCTGACCTGCCTCAGAGGCTTTCTTCTGCAGGTCGCGGGCTGTGAAGTCGATGCCTATCGTCAAGGCGTTGTAATAGCGATGGGCAAAGCGCTGGGGAATATTTTTTCCCAAGCGGCAGATGCGCACCACCACCTCCGTCTCGTAGTCGATGCGTCCGAGGTGGTCAGGGATGAAGAAGGGCTTTCCCTGATTTAGTATTGCCGAGTCCGCCTTCGTAAAGATCACGGGCTCGTCAGGCCGCTTCAGCGTCCCGTGCAGCTCTTGATTATGCGCTGCGTAATTCATTCCTATTGCAAATATCTTCATATTTCTTTATCCCTTGTACTCCGTCGGCGTAATGCCGAATTGTTTCTTGAAGACCACGGAGAAATGGCTCTGGGTACTGAAGCCGCAGAGGTCGGCAATCTCCGAGACGGTGTACTTGCCACCCTTGAGCAGTTCTGCCGCACGGTTCAGCTTATAGGTGCGGAAGAAGCTGGAAGGTGTCTCGCCCGTCAGGCCCTTGATCTTATAATAGAGTTTCGTGCGCGAGATCAGCAGTAGCTTCGTGATGCGCGACACGTCGAGTTCAGAGTTCGAGAGTTCTTCCTCCATCAGCTTGTAGAGCTCCTCCATGAAGTGCTTGTCCTGTTCGCTGAGGGCATTGTCCACCCCCTCTTCCTCAGTCGTTGTGGCCTTCGTGAGGAGCTTGCGCACACGGTCACGGTTCTTTAGCTGCGACTGGATGAGGGCAGAGAGCACAGCAGGCTCGAAGGGCTTCGTGACGTAGGCATCGGCACCCACGTTGAGGCCTTCCACCTGATTGTCAGCCGTAATCTTCGCCGTGACGAGAATCACGGGGATATGACAGAGCTGGATGTCCTGCTTGATCTCCTGGCAGAGCTGATAACCGTCCTTTCCTGGCATCGCCACGTCGCTGAGCACGAGGTTGGGCTCTTCGGCACGCATCTCGTCGAGGGCGGTGTCGGTATCGAGGCAGGTGATAAGACGGTAGTCCTTCGAGAAGAGCACCCGCATGTAGTTGACCACCTCCGTATCGTCATCGACGATGAGAAGCGTCGGACGAGCGTCTTCGTCTTCGAATTGAGAATTGAGAATTGAGAATGGAGAATTATGATTACCAGAGTCCACGGGCAGGGTGGCATCAGAAGCGAGAAAGGCGTCTGCAGCAAGGGGACGACGCTCTTCCTCCGAATAAGCCTCCTCATTCATGGGATAGACGAGGGAGAAGACGGCACCAGTGCCTGTGTCACGATTGCCAGCGGTGAGGCTTCCGTGGTGCAGTTCGGCCAGGCGGCGGGAGTAGTAGAGGCCGATGCCCGTACCCCAGTTGATAATGCCCTTCGTCTGGTTGTCGAGCTGGTAGTAGCGCTTGAAGATGTTCTCGAGCTGGTTCTCGGGCAGGCCCTTGCCCGTATCGGCCACGCAGACTTTGATCTGGTTGTCTGCCACATCGAGACTCACATCGATATGTCCCCCTCTGGGTGTGAACTTCAAAGCGTTTGAGATGAGGTTCGTGAGAATCTTCTCCAGCTTGTCGCCATCCGTCCACGCCATTAAGGCATCCTCCATGCCGAAGCGGTTGATGGTGACGCCCCTCTCCTGCGCATTGTAGATGAAGTAGTCGCACACGCCGTTGATCACCTTCACCACGTCGAGCTGTTCGACGCTCAGCCGCAGCGTGTCGTTCTCAAGCTTGTTGAAGTCCATCAACTGGTTCACGAGCTTGAACATCCTTTGGATATTTCGGTTGGCGATGGTCAGCAGACTCTTGTCGTCGCCACTGAGGCGTTCGCTCTTCACGACCTGTCCCACTGGACCCGCTATCATCGTCAACGGCGTACGGAACTCGTGGGCGATGTTCGCAAAGAAACTCATGTTCATCTGGTTCGTGCGCAACTCCTGCTCCTTCTCCATCTGAGCCTGACGGGCAGCACGATGGGCAGCCACCACGCGGCGGGCATTGCGGTAGAGATACCAGACGAGGGCAGCGGCGAGGGCGAGATAGATGCACCAGGCCCACCAGGCATTGGCGGGAGCAGGCTCTACGACCACACGCAGGGTACGCTCGTCGGATATAATCTCGTCGCTGGTGTCATCGGTGGCTTTCACGCGGAAGGTGTAGTTGCCCGTAGGCAGGTTGGCGTAGCTGGCGGCGTGGGTGTTGCCCGCATCGATCCAGTCGCTGTCGAAGCCGTCCATCTTAAAATAATAATGTACGCGTTCGTATTCGCCGAAGTCGAGGGCCGTAAACGAGAGGCTGAAACTGTTCTGGTTGTGGGCGAGGCGCACCTCACGGCAACTGTCGAGTAGGGCGTCGATAGGGCCGTCGGTGGCAGGACGCACCAGTTGGTTGTGGATCTTCAGGTCGCAGAAGCGGATGGGCAACTGTCGTAGCGTGTCGATGTCTTCGGGGTTGAACATCGTGATGCCGTCCGTGCTGCCGAAGACGAGACTGCCGTTGGGCAATTGGCACGAGGCACGGTCTGTAAACTCGTCGCCACCGATGCCGTCGGCCTTGTATAGCGAGGTGATGCGTCCTGTCTTACGGTCCCAGCGGTTCAGACCCTTCATCGTGGCCACCCAGATATTCCCCTGACGGTCTTCCTCGATGCTGCCCACGTCAGAGCAGGAGAGGCCAGCAATACGTGTCATCTCGTTGGTCTTGGGGTTATAGCGCAGCAGGCCGTTGCTCACGGTGCCTATCCACACGTCGCCCTGCGAGTCCTGCAGCATGTCGGTGGGGATATAGACACTGCGGCGGATGCACTGTGCCATCGTGGGGATGTCGAGTTCGCTGAGTTTGCCCGTCTGCGGGTTCATCTTCACGATCTTCTGGAAGAAGGCTGAGATGAGCATCTGTCCGTCGTTGAGTTTCAGCAGCGAGGGAATGAAGCAGAAGTCAGCATTAAATGCCTGCTTCACGATCGGCTCCTGACTCCTGACTCCTGGCTCCTGACTCCTGACTCCTGACTCCTGACTCCTGACTCCTGACTCCTGACTCCTGACTCCTTCTCTCCTAAACCCCACGATATCATTCGTGCTCGTCGAGACCCATACCGTCCCGTCGTCCGTCTGTTCGAAGTCCATCGCCCCAGGCACGGGCGTCTGACTGAGTATGGCGAGCCTTCCCCCTTCATATCGGCACTTCATCACGATGCTGCCCACAGAGAGCCACAGCCCTCCGTCGCGGTCGCAGAAGATGTGCGTCACGGCGTTCTTCTGTTCTCCGGCAGGCAGTCCCTCGAGGGGAACGAGTTCCGCCTTCTGCGTGTCAAGGTGGTACACATAGAGCCCTTTCAGCAGGGTGCTGATCCAGAGGTTCTGCTGTCGGTCTGTGGCGACGGCGAGCACGCTGGAGTTGTCGATTGTGCGGTTCAGGTAGTTGTCCGAGCCGCCGAACTTCTCCTTATAGTAGTAGTCGGCGAAGAGCCCCTTGTCGTAGGTGCCCAGCCACACGTTCTTCCTGGAGTCCTGGAACACCTGTGTCACCATCGCGTCAGGCACGGGTCGCGTGAAGCCCGCGTCGCCCTCGCCGTGCAGCGTCTGCGCCAGTAGGTTCAGTTCGAACATACCGTTCTTCGACGTGCTGAGCAGGATAGTATTGTCTTCCAGCAGCCGTGCCGCCTGGATGATGCTGTTGTGGGCCATCAGCCTGGCCTCCATCTCAGGGGCGATGGGCACGATCTTTACCGACTTCGTATCAAACAGCCGCAGGTTGCCGTAGCCGGAGAGGATCATCAGTCCGTTGGAAAGCATCTCGGAGTAGAAGAAATACTGATCGTCGAAGTTCACCTCATGCTTCAGCTTGAACGTCGTGGGCTCGTAGATGAGGATGCGCTGGCTCTCGGTGATGAGTATCTGGTCTGAGGCGTCGATGATGCAGTTGCCCCAGGTCCATTGCTGGCGCTCCATCTGACGCTGGATGATGGTGTGGAAGGCCTGCAGCTGGTCGTCGTAGTGCATCACCTCCGTACCGTTATAGATAAAGATACGCCCTTTGCTGTCCTGAAGGAGTTTCTGGATGTTCAGGTTCGACGATTTCACGTCGATGCGTTTGAAGCAGTCCTGGCGGGTGTAGCGGCAGACGCCGTTTACCGTCGCCACCCAGAGCTGTCCCTGCTGGTCGCAGAGCACGTCCTTGATCTGGTTGTCAGGCAGTCCCGTCGTGTCGTCAGCGCAGAAGTATTGGTGGTACTCGTGGCCGTCGTAGCGGTTCAGACCTCGGAACGTGCCTATCCACAGCTGTCCCGCCTTGTCCTCCGCGATGCACTGCACACGGCTGTTCGACAGCTCCTGCGCCACGACAAAGCCGTTCTCCTCGTCCTTGTCGCGCTGCTGCTGCGGCTCCGTCTTCTGGCAGGAGAGCAGGACCAAAGCCAACAGTCCAACCGCCATCTTTATCGTCTTATTCATACGCATTTAGGTTTGCTGTGTGCAAAGTTAAGAAAAATAATTGAAAATTGAATAATTGAGAATAAAAATTCCTAAATTCCTGTATTCCTTAGCCTTACAAATCCCCAGATTTGAACAAATCGGAACGATTTTGAACAAATTGAAACGCCGGAAAACACTTTTGAACACAGGCGACAATCAAAAGAACGCCTTGAAATGATAGAAATAAGAATAATAACTACTTTTGCACCCGAAATCGGCCGCAAGGCCAACTTGGATTGAACAATTTTATTTCTAACATTTTTAAACTAACAATTAAAGACTCAATGAAAAAGAGCAGTATTCTGATGATGTTGATGGCACTATTCGTGTCAGCTACATCCTTCGCCCAGGGAATCAAGGGCACTGTGATTGACGAGAACGGTGAGGCCGTGATCGGTGCGACCGTCAGCGACAAGGCTGACGCCAAGAACGCCACCATCACCGACTTCGACGGTAACTTCACCCTCAACGTGAAGGCCGGACAGACCATCGTCGTCTCCTACATCGGCTACGAGACTCAGGAAGTGGCCGCTAAGAACGGTATGACCATCAGCCTGAAGCCAGACAACAAGGTGCTGGACGAAGTGGTGGTCGTGGGTTATGGTGTACAGAAGAAGAGTTCTGTGACAGGTGCCATCTCGCAGGTGAAGCCCGAGGACATCGAGAACCGTACCATCGTCAACGCCCAGCAGGCCCTGCAGGGTAAGACCTCGGGTGTGCAGGTGATCAACACCTCAGCTGCACCGGGTTCATCTCCTACCGTACGTGTGCGCGGTTATTCCTCTAATGTAAGTTCCGAGCCTCTCTACGTGGTTGACGGTGTACGTCTGAGCGACATCAGCGGTATCGACCCCTCGACCATCGCCTCCATGGAAATCCTGAAGGACGCTGCATCGGCTGCCATCTACGGTGCCGAGGCTGGTAACGGCGTCGTGCTCATCACCACCAAGAAGGGTAAGCCCGGTGAGGGAAAGATCACGTACGACTTCCAGTGGACGGACGAGAGCCTCGCACGTATCCCGAAGATGCTGAACTCTGAGCAGTACATCAACTATATGGACGAGGGTAACATCTTCACGAAGGACTATCTGCTGAGGAACTGGGACGGTGTGACGAACACTTCTTGGACTGATGCAGCCTTCAACCACGGCCACATGCAGAAGCACTCCATCTCATTCACCGGCGGTAACGACCGCGGCAACTACTTCCTCTCGCTCGCGTACCTTAAGAATAACGGTATCGTGAAGGGTGATGCCGACGTCTACAAGCGTCTGACGGCTACCATCAACGGTGAGTATAAGATCAAGGACTGGCTGAAAGTGGGTACGACGAACCAGATTGAGAAGTACGACGTGCGTACGGTATCTTCAAGCAGCGAGTACGGCTCACTGCTGACCTCTATCCTGATGCTCGACCCGCTGACTCCTGTCACATACTCCTCCGAGGATCTGCCTTACGAGATGGCATACGTCATGTCACAGGGCAAGCATCTGCTGCAGGATGAGAACGGCGACTACTACGGCATCTCCAAGTTCTATGCCGGTGAGCAGTACAACCCCCTCATCATGCGCGACAACAACACCTCGAAGACCACAGGCTTCAACGTGAACGGATCTATCTACGGTGACTTCACGCCTTTCCAGGGCTTCACCTTTACTTCACGCTTCGGCTATCGTCTGAGCGGTACACGCAACAGCGGCGCCTCACTGCCTTTCTACGGCAACTCCGTGCAGAGCCGCGACTATCTCGACTTCAGCGCCAGTTCATCCACTTCGATCTACTACCAGTGGGAGAACTTCGCCAATTATATGAAGACCTTTGGCGGCCACACCGTCTCAGCAATGGTCGGTATGTCGTTCCAGAAATCATCCAGCGACAATGTGTCAGGCTCTCTGTCGAACGACGGAACGGAGGATGCCCTGAAGAAGAACGATCCGCTGTTCTACTATCTGAACTATGCCAACGCCTCAGCCGTGAAGGGCGTGAGCGGTGAGACCACAGAGAGCACCAAGTACTCCTGGTTCGGACGTGTGGGCTACGACTATCTGGGCCGCTACCTCCTGCAGGCTTCGCTCCGTGCTGATGCTGCCGACCTCTCGAAGCTCTCGAAGAAGACCCGTTGGGGCTATTTCCCCGCAGTGTCCGTAGGTTGGACCATCAGCGAAGAGAAATTCTTCAATCCGATCAAGAAGTGGTTCGACAGCCTGAAGTTCCGTGCATCGTGGGGTCAGAACGGTAGCCTCTCCGCCCTCAGCGGATACAGCTACAGCACCGACATGGCACTGGGCGGACTCTATCCCTTCACCTCTGGCATCAGCTACACGCAGGCCGCCGCTCCCTCAACGATGGGTAACGAAGACCTGAAGTGGGAGACTTCTGAGCAGCTGAACTTCGGTCTCGACGGCATCCTCTTCGGCGGACGCATGACCTTCGGCATCGACTACTTCATCAAGAAGACTAAGGACCTGCTGGTATGGGGTACCACACCTTCACTCATCATCGGTGGCAGCACGTCGCCCCTGAACGCCGGTAACGTGGAGAACAAGGGCTTCGAGTTCGATCTCGGCTGGCGCGACCATATTGGCGACTTCAGCTACAGCGTCCGTGCTAACCTCTCTACACTGACCAATGAGGTGACCTATATCGATCCTTCTATCACCCGTCTGAGCGGTAGCACCTTCCACACCTATACCGTGACCTACTTCGAGCAGGGCTATCCCGTCTACTACTTCCGCGGCTATAAGTTCGCCGGTGTGGATCCAGAGACAGGTAATCCCACCTTCACGGACCTCGACGGCGACGGTATGATTACCGATGCTGACCGTACCTATATCGGCGATGCCATCCCCGACGTCACATACGGTCTCACACTGACGGCTGCCTGGAAGGGCATCGACCTGACCGTCTTCGGTACGGGTGCCGTAGGCAACAAGATCTTCAACTGTATCAACCGTCCTGACTACGCTTCTTCCAACCGTCTGAAGGAAGTGTTCTACGACAACCGCTGGACCGTTGACAATCCCAACGGTACGGTGCCCAAGGCTGGTGCTGCCGATATGGACAAATACGCTGACTCTGATGCCATGGTCTACAACGGATCATACTTCAAGGTGAAGCAGATCCAGCTAGGTTACACACTCCCCAAGAGCCTCATCAAGAAGGTTTATATGAACCACGCACGTATCTATGCTTCTCTCGACGACTTCTTCACCATCTCCAGCTATCCCGGATTCGATCCTGAGGCTTCGGCCAACTCTACGTCGGGTATGGGTATTGACAAGGGTGGATATCCTACATCCAAGAAGCTCGTATTTGGTCTGAATATCGAATTCTAAATAAAGAAACAAATTACCATAATTTACCATAATTATAATTACGGACAATTACGATTGATTACGGGAATTAGTTTCCATTAAAAAACAGAAGAAAATGAAAAAGAATATATTATTTATCGCATTGGTTGCTTTATTGTCAATTAGCTTTGTTTCCTGCGAAGACAAGCTCGACATTCAGAAGCACGGCAATCTGGGCAGTATGGATGACTTCTATACCAACGATGAGAACGTGATGCAGGCTACGGCCTCTCTCTATACCGAGATGAGAGACCTCTACTATAACTGGTTCTTCACCAAGAACCTTCTCTCTGACGACTTGTATGCAGGCGGTGGCTCACGTGGTGACAACGGTGAGATGGAGAAACTCAACGAGTACACCTTCGACTCAGACCACAGCATGATTCAGAGCCTCTATTCAGGTCTCTACGGCGTCATCTACAAGGCAAATCTCATCATCGACAAGGTGGAGGGCGAGACAGCCGTTGCCAAGCGTGCCATCAACGAGGCCAAAGTGTTCCGTGCATGGGCTCACTTCGAACTCGTCACCCTCTGGGGAACGGCTCCCGTCGTTGACCATCTGTTGGAGCCGGGCGAATACCGTAAGCCCAACAGCGATCCTTCTGAGACGTGGGCACTCGTGGAGAGCGACCTCACTGAGGCCATCAATAGCGGTACACTGCCTTCAAAGACCAGTGCCAGCGATGAGGAGACAGGCATCCGCATCACCAAGGAGACGGCACAGGCATTCCTCGGCAAGGCTTATCTCTTCCAAGGAAAGTACAGCGAGGCTGCCGCCATGCTCGACAATGTGATCAACTCTGGCAAATACGAACTTTTCGCAGGTGAGTACGACATGCAGTTCCATGCGCTTTACAACAACAACTGTGAGTCGCTCTTCGAACTCCAGAAGCGCAACGACCAGGAGAATATGAGCATGGACTTCCTCTTCATCATGCAGGGTTGGCGTACAGACAAGCTCACCTATAGCGGAGAGGCTGCCGAGGTCCTGGCACAGGGTATGTATGGATTCATGAATCCCCGCAAGGCGCTCTATGATGATTTCGTGGCGTGGGAGGGTACCAACGGTGCTCGTCTGGCAAAGACGATCATGAACTACGATCAGGTGACCAACTTCGGTGTCACGCTGCAGGCTGGTAAGTATCTCTATGGCAGCGAGGGTGTCTTCCTCTTTAAGAACCAGTCGCTCAAGAGCGACCTCGTGATCGACTTCTCTGGTTTCCAGTGCTTCCAGTTCACCGACCTGAAGGTGATGCGCTATGCTGAGGTGCTGCTCTTGGCTGCTGAGGCTCAGTTGCAGGCTGGCAACAGCAGTAAGGCACTGAACTACATCAATCAGATCCGTGAGCGTGCCAAGGAGAGTGCTCTCTCAAGTGTCTCTCTCGACGACATCAAGAACGAGAAGCGTTTCGAACTCTGCAACGAGGCCGTACGCTATCAGGACCTCATCCGCTGGCGCGATGCAGACAAGGCGATGAAGGATCAGGGTAAGGAAATACCCGTCTTCTCTACGACTGGCGTTGAGTGGCAGTACAAGAACCAGAACTACGGCTTCAAGGAGAGAAACTGGCTCCTGCCCATCCCTCTGAAGGAGATTGAACTTAATCCGAACATGCAAAAGAATCCCGGATGGTAATCTGTGAATTAATTGATAATTGATAATTGAAAATTGATAATTATGAAGACATTATATAATAAGGTAATTGCAGGAGTATTCTCTTACCTCTTACTTCTCACCCCTTACCTCCTGGTAAGTTGTGAAAACGACTCCATAGAAGGCCTCAATGGTGAGTTCAGCGACATCACCTGGTGTACCTTCGACAATGCCACCGTTCAGCCCACCCAGAAGCTGGGCAAGGGCGTGAAGGCTCTGAACATCCAGTTTACCGATACCGACGGTTGTACGCTGGCTCTCAGTTTCCGTACCAAGGATTGGATCCTCGGCGAAGGAACGTTTGTACTTGACTATACAACCGAGAGTGCCGGTACCTACACCGGTACCGTCAATAGCGCCACTATCAATGATGGTAATATTGACGTGAACCTCGTGGAGGGTACCTATTTCATCAATGGTCTGGTGGAAACCACCGACAATAGAGCGTATAAGATCTACTACAAAGGCCCGTTGTCCTTCGTCGTCGGTGAGGATGATCCTGAGCCCAGCGGCTACACCATGAGCATCCAGACAAGTGAAGTAGCCATTATGGACTGGACCACTTGGCAGACAACAACCTATCCTGAAGTCTCCAAGTACACGATTACCGTCAGTGATCCCACAGGTGCTCAGGTAGCTACGTTCGACGTCATCAACGGTAACGACAAGACGCCAGAGCAGCTCACGGGCTCTTACACCATCGTTGGCGATGCCCACGATCCTATGCAGATCAGCGCAGGCTACTCTCTGCCGGATTACGGTATGGCTGGCGGTAGCAGTTATCTGGATCCAGCCGGAAAGATGCAGTATCTGACAGGTGGCGGCACCGTACAGATCACCACTACCACAGGCATCGACGGCAGTACGCTCTACTCGTTCAAGGGCACAGACCTTGGTACGACTGATGTGACAGGCGCAACAGGCACAGGATCGTTCAACATTATGTTCGTTTCCTTCCTTGAGGTGAAGGGAGCGGTGATGAGAGACTTTGCCGTCAATTCTCAGATCTTAGGTCGTGAGATGAAGTACTCCGTCTATTTCCCAGAGGGTTACGACGGCCAGACTACGCTCCCCGTGCTCTATCTGCTGCACGGCTATGGCGACGACAACAACTCATGGCTCGACAAGGGCGATATGGCTACTCTCACCAGTGCTGCCATCAGCAACGGCGAAGTAGGCAAGATGGTGGTCATTACCCCCGATGCCATGCAGACCTTCTACTGCAACGGCTATCAGGACGGAATGGCCTATGAGGATTATTTCTTTAACGAACTCATTCCTACTATCGAAGCTACGTTCAACGTTGGCGGCGACAAGTCCAAGCGTGCCGTCGGTGGTCTGTCGATGGGTGGCTACGGCACACTCTACTACGCTGTCAAGCATCCCGAGATGTTCTGCTGTGCATACGCCATGAGTCCTGCCTGCTATATCGACGGCCTGCCCAACCTCTTCGAGCTCTATCCTGCTGCTAATGTAGCCGAACTGCCTGACTTGACGATGGAAGTAGGCACGGAGGATACCACCGTCTATGATATGTGTCCTTGGCTCGCCGGCACCATCCAGTCCATCGGCTTTGACAAATTTGAGTACATCGAGCGCTCTGGTGTCCACGATTGGGCCTTCTGGAAGGGATGTTATCCAAAATTTATGGCAAAACTTGGCAAGTATTTCAAATAATTTATGTATCTTTGCACCGTTGAATAGCTAATTATAAAATGACAATGAGAAAACTAATGATTTTGGCTGCCCTCTGCCTGATGGGTACGGCAGCACAGGCTCAGCAGAACCTCAGTTGGGGACAAGGCCCGCAGGTGGCTTCTCCCGTAGTGAATGCCGACAACACCGTTACCTTCAACATGATTGCCCCACAGGCACAGAAGGTGGAGATTACTGGCGACTTCCTCCCCCCGAAGAAGATTGAGTTTGGTGGTAACACCTACGACGCTCCTGGCGTGGTGGATCTCGTGAAGGACGACAAGGGTGTGTGGAGTTTCACCTCCGAGCCACTGAAGCCCGAGCTCTATACCTATAATATGATGGTGGATGGCGTGAAGATCATCGATCCGCTGAACGTCTACAATATCCGCGACATCAACAATCTGTTCAGTGTGCTGCTCGTTGGTGGCGACGCCCGTGCAGATCTCTATAAGGTGAACAAGGTGGCTCATGGTACCGTGAGCAAGATCTGGTACGAGAGTCCTACGGCTGGTCTGACACGTCGCGTGACGGTCTATACCCCTGCAGGCTATGAGACCAGCGGCAAGGAGTATCCTGTGCTCTACCTGTTGCATGGTATCGGTGGCGACGAGAACGCGTGGAGCGAACTCGGACGTGCTGCCCAGATCCTCGACAATCTTATTGCCCAGGGCAAGGCTGAGCCGATGCTCGTGGTGATGACCAACGGCAACATCTCGCAGGAGGCTTGCCCGGGTGAGACCTCTGAGGGCTTCAAGGTGCCCACGATGATGCTCCCCAAGACGATGGAGGGTTCGTTCGAGACTGCCTTCCCCGATGTGGTGAAGTTTGTCGAGAAGACCTACCGTGTGAAGAAGGACAAGGCTCATCGTGCCATCGCAGGTCTGTCGATGGGTGGCTTCCACAGCCTCTTCATCAGCATCAACAATCCGGATATGTTCGGATATGTAGGACTCTTCTCAGCAGCCGTAGACCAGCAGCAGGCTGATCCTAACGGATTCCCCAACATCTACGCTGACCGCGACAAGAAGATCGACGGTCTCTTCGCCAAGAAGCCCAACCTCTTCTGGATTGGCATCGGCAAGACCGACTTCCTCTACAAGAACAACACCGACCTGCGCGCTTATCTCGACTCCAAGGGTCACAAGTATACCTACCTCGAGACCGAGGGTGGCCACATCTGGCGCAACTGGCGTATCTACCTCTCAGAGTTTACTCCATTACTCTTTAAATAATTAATTAGCAACGGACTACACGACTTAAGGACTATACGCAAAAAAGTCCTATAGTCCTGTAGTCCGTTGCAAAATAAAAAAAGCATTATGAAGAAATCCGTAATTTTAAGTCTCGCAGCAGCAGCTGTCGTTGTGGTCGGTTGTAGCACAACCGACAAAGCCCCTGTCCAGAAGACCCTCAATCAGGAGGAAGTGATGTCCAAGATGTCTCTCGAAGACAAGGCCCATTTCGTCATCGGAACAGGTATGGCCGGCTTCTCTGGCAATGACGCCGTCATCGGCGCTACCCGCAGTCTCGTACCTGGTGCCGCTGGTACCACCTATCCTCTCGACTCTCTCGGCATTCCTGCTATCGTACTCGCTGACGGTCCTGCCGGACTCCGTATCGATGCAACTCGTGAAGGTGATTCTGCTACCTATTACTGCACACACTTCCCCATCGGCACTCTGCTCGCCTCTACCTGGAACACCCAGCTCGTGGAGGAGGTTGGTGAAGCTATCGGCGAAGAGGTGAAGGAGTATGGTGCCGACGTGCTGCTGGCTCCTGCCCTGAACATCATGCGTAACCCCCTCTGCGGACGTAACTTCGAGTACTACTCTGAGGATCCCGTGGTGGCTGGTAAGACCGCTGGCGCCTATATTACTGGTGTCCAGAAGAATGACGTGGGTACGAGCATCAAGCACTTCGCCGCCAACAACCAGGAGACGAACCGCATGAATACCGACGCGCGCATTTCGCAGCGTGCCCTGCGCGAAATCTACCTGAAGGGGTTCGAGATTGCCATCAAGGAAAGCAAGCCGTGGACGGTGATGACGTCGTACAACTACATCAACGGCACGTATGCCTCGGAAAGCAAGGACCTCGTCGAAACCATCCTCCGCGATGAGTGGGGTTACGAGGGCACTGTGATGACCGACTGGTTTGGTGGTAAGGACGGTGCCAAGCAGATGTGGGCAGGCAACGACATGCTGCAGCCGGGTAAGAAGGAGCAGTTTGACAGCATCGTGGCAGGTGTGAAGAGCGGCAAGCTGGCCGAGGCCGACCTCGACCGTAACGTGGGCCGCATACTGAACCTCGTGGAGAAGAGTCCGCGTTTCCAAGGCTACAAATATTCGAACAAGCCCGACCTCAAGGCTCATGCTGCCGTGACACGCCAATCAGCTGCAGAAGGTATGGTACTGATGAAAAATGAAAAAGCGCTGCCATTCGCAGAGAACGTGAAGAACGTGGCGCTCTATGGTAATACCTCTTACGACTTCATTGCTGGCGGAACGGGATCAGGTAACGTCAACCACGCCTATGTCGTCTCGTTGCTTGATGGTCTGAAGAATGGCGGCTATACCGTCTCTGAGGAACTGAAGACCGCTTACGAGTCATACCTCGCTGACGCCAAAAAGAAGGCCGAGGCCGCACTGGAGGAGCAGGCCAAGAAGGATCCGAAGAACGCGATGCTCGTGAAGTTCCTGCCCCAGCCACTGCCCGCAGAAAAGCTCTTTACCCCCGACGAACTGGCGAAGCAGGCCGAGGCTTCAGACATCGCCGTCATCACACTGGGTCGTCTGTCTGGTGAATTCCTCGACCGTAAGGTGGCCGACTTTAACCTCAGCGACTCTGAGCGCCAATTGCTGCAACAAGTATGCGACGTTTATCACAAAGCAAACAAGCAAGTTGTCGTGCTGCTGAACATCGGTGGCGTCATCGAGACGGCCTCGTGGAAAGACCTGCCCGATGCCATCCTCTGCGCCTGGCAGGCAGGACAGGAGGGCGGCAACAGCGTTGTTGACGTGCTCAGCGGCAAACAGTCGCCCAGCGGCAAGTTCACGATGACTTGGCCCGTCAAGTTCACCGATGCCTACTCGTCGAAGAACTTCCCCATCGACGAAGACCCACGTATCGACATGCTCAATCAGGGCAAAAAGGGTAACGTCCGCAACGTGGACTATACCGAATATGAGGAGGACGTCTACGTTGGCTATCGTTATTTCGATTCCTTCGACGTTCCCGTCTCTTATCCCTTCGGTTATGGACTCAGCTACACTACTTTCGAGTATAGCGATGCCAAGATTGAGCAAAAGAATGACATCTACGACGTCACTGTCACCATTAAGAACACAGGTGACCGCGAGGGCAAGGAGGTCGTAGAACTCTACGTTGCCGCTCCCGACTCGAAGGCTGCCAACAAGCCTGCCAAGGAGTTGAAGGCTTTCGCCAAGACAAAGAGTCTGAAGCCTGGCGAGAACGAGACCCTCACGTTGAGCATCACCGCTGATCAACTGGCGTCCTTCGACGAGACTGCCTCTGCATGGGTGGTTGCTGAGGGCGAATATCAGTTCATTGTCGCTGCCTCTGCTGCCGACGTTAAGGCCACCCTCACGGCTCCCGTCAAGAACCAGCAGGTGAAGGCTCACGACGTGCTGAAACCCCAAACGAAGATGAATCTCTTAAAACGATAATACGCTATGAAGATTTGTAGATTGATAATAGTTGTAGTCGCCCTGTGCGGCTGCAGCCTTTGTGCATCCGCCCAGAAACTCACGGCTGGCAACATCGACGAAATCGTCAAGGCCATGACGCTGGAGGAGAAGTGCCACTTCGTATTAGGAACCGGCATGCACTATAATGACGACGACAAGTTTCCTGGTACGGCGGGTAGCACGTTCGGCGTAGAGCGATTGGGCATCCCCGAAACCTATTGTGCCGACTCGCAGCAGGGACTGCGCATGAATGCCAAGCGGACATGGGATCATCGTGACTATTATCCCACCGATTTCGTAGCCTCGCCGACACTGGCTTCGACCTGGGACCGTGAGGCTGCGTTCAAAATTGGACAGGGCATCGGCAACGAGGTTCGCGAGTTCGGGCTCGACTGGATTCTTTCTCCTGCTATGAACCTGATTCGTAATCCGTTGTGCGGACGTAACCATGAATATTACTCAGAAGACCCTTACCTGTCAGGCACTATCGCCGCAGGCTATGTTCGTGGTGTGCAGAGCGAAGGCACTGCCGCTTGTCCCAAGCATTTCGTGGCTAACAACCAGGAGACAAACCGCAATAACAACATCTCGCAGGTGTCACAGCGTGCGCTGCGCGAGATATACCTGAAGGCCTTCGAAATTATGGTGAAGGAAAGTGATCCGTGGACCATCATGACGTCGTATAACAAGTTGAATGGTCCGTATGCCGTGCAGAACTACGAACTGCTGACCACTATCGTTCGCGACGAGTGGGGTTGGAAAGGCATGTACGTCAGCGACTGGAATGCAGGTGACGATGCCGTAGCCGCGATGATGGCTGGCAACGACATGCTACAGCCCGGACAACCGAAGCAGTATGACGCCATTTTGGCCGCTGCCAAAAGTGGCGCACTGCCGATGGAGGTGCTCGATGCCAATGTCAAGCGCATCTTGGAATATGTCGTCAAGACGCACAGCTTCAAGAGTTACAAATATAATAGCGAGCCAAACCTGAAGGCACACGCCCAAGTGGTCCGCGAGGTTGGTGCTGATGGTATCGTGCTACTGAAGAACAGCGGCATCTTGCCTCTGACTGGCAAGCGCGTGGCATTGTTCGGATGCACCAGTTACGACTGGATTTCTGGCGGTTCTGGTTTTGGTGGA
>JAEEGH010002648.1_pt1 | contig 48105 bp, 34 predicted proteins | sample 9134181 | NCBI WGS metagenome assembly JAEEGH01 (sample SAMN16246544, study PRJNA631951) | gut metagenome | biome: gut microbiome; feature: rumen; material: DP-attached | host: Bos | place: Iran: Karaj | collected 2018-10
CGAACCATCCAGAACATTCTTTTCGGCCGGAACGTGGTCCGGTTCGTCATCGACGAAGCCCACTGCTTCTCGGCTTGGGGACACGACTTCCGGGTGGATTACCTTTATATAGGCAAATTCATCCGGCAACTGCAGGAAGAAAAACACCAGCTCTCACCCATCCCCGTATCTTGCTTCACCGCCACCGCCAAGCAAAAAGTCATCAGCGACATCGTCGATTACTTCCAGCAGGAGCTGGGCATTACGCTGAAAATCTTCGCTGCCTCTGCCGAGCGGAAAAACCTCCGCTATTCGGTCATCCACTCCGACACTTCGGGCGACAAATACAACCTGCTGCGCAACATCATCCTTGGCCGCAACTGCCCTACCATCGTGTATGTGTCACGCACCCGCAGGACAAAAGAGCTGAGCGAACACCTCTGCGCCGACGGCATCAAAGCGCTCCCCTTCAACGGCAAGATGGAGGCCGAAGCCAAAGTGCGCAACCAGAACGCCTTCATGAGCGGAGAGACCCAGGTAATCGTGGCCACCTCGGCCTTCGGCATGGGGGTGGACAAAAAGGATGTGGGGCTGGTGATACACTACGACATCAGCGACTCGTTAGAGAACTACGTACAGGAAGCCGGACGCGCCGGACGCGACCCCAGCATGGAGGCCGAATGCTATGTGCTCTACAGCGACAGCGACCTCGACAAACACTTCATCCTCCTCAACCAGACAAAACTCAGCATCAGCGAAATCCAGCAAGTGTGGCAAGCCATCAAGACCTTGACACAAAAGCAGTCGCACATCAACTGCTCACCGCTGGAAATTGCCCGCCAAGCAGGCTGGAGTGAGGAAACCACCGACATCGAGACCCGCGTGAAGGCCGCCATTGCCGCACTCGAAGAAGCCGGATTCATCGAACGGGGCAACAACGTCCCGCACATCTTTGCCACAGGCATCACCGTCGGCAACATGGACGAGGCTCGCTCCCGACTGACCCACTCTCCCCTCTTTGACGAAACCAACCGCGAGGAAGCGGCACGCATCATCCACTCCCTCATCAGCAGCCGTGCGACAGCAGGCAGCTGCGACAGCGAAGCCGAAAGCCGCATTGACTACTTAGCCGACATACTGGGCATGCAAAAGGAGACCGTCATTCGCAACGTCAATCTCATGCGCCAGGAAGGGATACTTGCCGACTCACGCGACATGCAGGCTTGGATAACCAAAAGCACCACCGCCAAAGAGCTGGAGCAAACCCTCAAACTGGAGCAATACATCCTGTCGCATTTCACCCCCGGCATCACACTCCTCAACTACAAAGAGCTGAACGCATCAGCCAACCGTGATGAGATACCCAACTGCACCATACGCCGCATCAAAACCCTCCTCTACTTCCTGTCGCTCAAGGGCTACATCCGCAAAGAGGAACACACCGCAGCCGACAACGTCAGCATAGAACTGCAAACCGACCCTCCCACCATCATGGCAAGGTTCGAACTCCGCATGGATATCTGCCGTTTCATCGTGCGCAACCTGCTCTCGACCACCAGCAGCAAGAGTCAAGCAGGAACAGCCATTGACCCCGACCGCAAGTCGCTGGTCAACTTCTCCGAAGTGGAGCTGCTGAACCTTTATCTTCAGTCTAACCAACAAATGCAGTTCGGCAACAGCAGGGAAGTGACTCTTGGCGACATCGAAGAGGCGCTGCTCTACCTCACCAAGACCTCCTTGCTGAAGATAGAAGGCGGCTTTCTGGTGATATACAACACCCTGCAACTGAAACTGAAAACCGAACGGAAAACCCGCTACACCAAAGAGCATTACCGCATGCTCGACGAATTCTACAAACAGCGAATACGTCAAATCCACATCGTGGGCGAATACGCCAATCTCATGGTTCGCGACTACGACGCCGCACTGCAGTTCGTCAACGACTACTTCCAGATGGACTACCGCAAGTTCATTGACAAATACTTCAAAGGCGAGCGCAAATCGGAAATCAACAACAATATCACTCCTGCCAAATACCATCAGATATTCGGCTGTCTCGACGAGCGGCAACTACAAATCATCAACGACAAGCAGTCGAAATACATCGTGGTGGCCGCAGGTCCCGGCAGCGGCAAAACACGGGTGCTGGTACACAAACTGGCCTCTCTGCTGCTCCTCGAAGACGTCAAACACGAGCAACTGCTCATGCTCACCTTCTCCCGCTCGGCGGCAACGGAATTCAAAAAACGGCTCATAGAACTCATCGGCAATGCAGCGCACTATGTAGAAATCAAAACCTTCCACTCCTACAGCTTCGACCTGCTCGGCAAACTGGGCACGCTGGCCGAAGCCGGCAACGTGGTGAATCAGGCAGCCATGATGATCGAGAACGGCGAAGTGGAGGAATCGAAGATTGCCAAAAGCGTACTCGTCATCGACGAGGCGCAGGACATGGGAGCCGACGAGAACCGACTCCTGCTGGCACTCATGCACCGCAACGAGGACATGCGCGTGATAGCTGTGGGCGACGACGACCAGAACATCTATGCCTTCCGCGGCTCCGACTCCGCGCACCTCAAGGCTCTCGTCACCGACCATCACGCCACCCTCTACGAAATGACCACCAACTACCGCAGCACACAGGCCATTGTCAACCTCTCCAACCGTTTTGCCACCCTCATCCCCGACAGGATGAAACAAACGCCCTGCTCCGCATCCACCAGCGACATCGGCACCCTCGAACTGCACCTGTACGACCACAGCCCCTTCCTCAGCGAAACCATCGACACCATAACCCGCTCCTACCGGGAAGGCGAAACCGCCTGCGTACTCACCCGTACCAACGAGGAAGCCATGCAGCTGGATTATCTGCTGCAACAGCAAGGGCTGCACACCAAACTCATTCAAACCATTGGGGGCTTCTCTTTCTACCACCTGGCCGAGATACGCTATTTCCTCCAGCAACTGCCCACCGACACCGGGAGCACACTGCCCGACAGCCTTTGGAACACCGCCAAATCGCGCACCCTGCAACAATACGGCACCAGCAAATGCGTTGACGTGCTGAAACAGTTCTTCTCCGACTTCGAGGCTACTCACCGCACAATCTACTACAGCGACCTAATCGAATACCTCTACGAGTCAAACATCGAAGACTTTACCTCCCCCGACGGAAAGACCGTGTTCATCTCGACCATCCACAAGGCCAAAGGCCGCGAGTTCGACACCGTGCATCTGGTGGCGCCTATGCTCCACGAAGCGGATGCCCCCGCGCTGCGCGCCCTGTATGTAGGCCTTACCCGCGCCAAACGCAACCTGTACATCCACACCGTTTCATCAACCCAACCGTTCTGCGATATGGCCGCACCCGTCCGCCATCACGTCGAACCCTCCACCCGCATACCGATTACCATCGCCCTCACCCACCGCGATGTTTACCTCGACTATTTCAAAAACAACAAGAGCGTTGTCATGAAACTGCGCAGCGGCGACCCACTGCACTACTCCAACGGATTTCTCTACTCCATGCAGAACGAAGGTGTGGCCGTCCTGTCGCAATCCCGCAAAGAAGAGATGACAAAACTCGAAGCCAAAGGCTACCAAGTGATCTCGGCTGAAGTCAGCTTCGTCGTAGCCTGGAGCCCGATGGACGACGACAACGAATATGCCGTCTGCCTCGCCAACCTGAACCTGTCGCCCGCCTCGCCCCGTTAGCCCAACGCCTCAGTAAGTCTAAGACAACCTCCAATACTTATAAAGGGATTGTGAATTGAAAATTGAAAATTGAGCGAACCCTAAAACCTTAAAACCCTAAAACCTTAAAACCCCTAAACCCTAAAACCCTAATTCTATCGTAGCTTAGTCGATGCCTCGCTTTCTGGAACGGGGCTGGATGTGGGCTGGAGCGGGGTCGCTCCGCCCCTGCGTTGTCCCATCTTGTGTCGTTTTTCTCGTTTGTCAGTTTTTTTTCGTATCTTTGCAGATTTGAATAATATCACTTAATTCGATGCAAAACATTAGAAATATTGCCATTATTGCGCATGTTGACCACGGAAAGACCACTCTGGTTGACCGCATGCTGCACCAGGCACAGCTTTTCAGAGAAAATCAAGAAACCGGCGAACTCATCCTCGACAACAACGACCTCGAGCGCGAGCGCGGCATCACCATCCTGTCCAAAAACGTCTCTATCCGCTACAAGGGCTACAAGATTAACATCATCGACACCCCCGGCCACAGCGACTTCGGCGGCGAGGTGGAGCGGGTGCTCAACATGGCCGACGGCGTGCTGCTGGTGGTGGATGCCTTCGAGGGTCCCATGCCGCAGACTCGCTTCGTGCTGCAAAAGGCCATCGAGCTGGGACTGAAGCCCATCGTGGTCATCAACAAGGTGGATAAGCCCAACTGCGACCCCGAGCTGACGCAGGAGGCTGTGTTCGACCTCATGTTCAATCTGGGAGCCAACAACGACCAGCTGGATTTCCCCACCGCCTACGGTTCGGCCAAACAGGGCTGGATGGGCGCCGACTGGAACACCCCCACCGACGACATCTCCTACCTCATGGATTTGATTATCGAGCATATCCCCGCTCCGCGCGTATCCGAAGGCAACACGCAGATGATGCTTTCGTCCCTCGACTACAGCAGCTATCTGGGACGTATCGCCGTCGGACGCCTCAATCGCGGCACCCTGCAGGCGGGCCAGCCCGTCATCCTTGTCAAACGCGACCAGAGCCAGATTGCCACCCGTGTGAAAGAGCTCTACACCTTCGAGGGACTGGGCAAGGAGCGCACCAAGAACGTGATAGAGGCCGGCGAGATATGTGCCGTGCTGCTCGATTTGGACAAGAACGTCATGTTCGAGATTGGCGACACCATCTGCGACAACGAGAACCCGGAGCCCCTGCCCCCCATCAAGGTGGATGAACCCACGATGAGCATGCTCTTCACCATCAACAACTCGCCTTTCTTCGGCAAGGAAGGCAAATTCGTCACCAGCCGCCACCTGCGCGACCGCCTCTTCAAAGAGCTGGAGAAGAACCTGGCCCTGCGTGTGGAAGAGACCGCCTCGCCCGACGCCCTGCTCGTTTATGGGCGCGGCATCCTGCACCTCAGCATTCTCATCGAGACCATGCGCCGCGAGGGCTACGAGCTGCAGGTGGGTCAGCCCAAGGTCATCATCAAAGAGATTGACGGGCAGAAATGCGAGCCTGTGGAGCAGCTGACGGTGCTAGTGCCCGAAGAGTTTTCGAGCAAAGTGATTGATGTGGTGACCCGCCGCAAAGGCGAAATCGGCACCATCGACACCAAGGGCGACCGAGTGCAGCTTGACTTCCGCATCCCGTCGCGCGGCATTATCGGCCTGCGCAACACCCTACTTACCGCCACCAACGGCGAGGCCGTCATCGCCCACCGCTTTGCCGGATTCGAGCCTTGGAAAGGCGAGATGGACGACCACAAGATGGGTGCCCTCATCGCCAAAGAGACAGGCGAAGCCACAGCCTACAGCATCAGCAAGCTGCAGGACCGCGGACCCTTCTTCATCGAGCCGGGCGAGCACGTCTATGCCGGGCAGGTGATTGGCGAGAGCCTTCGTCCTGGCAACGACATTGTCATCAATGTAGTAACGGCCAAGAACCTGACGAATATGCGCAGCAAGAGCGCCGACGACAAATCGACGACCATCCCGCCCATCAAGTTCTCGTTGGAAGAGGCCATGGAATACATCCGCGACGACGAATACCTCGAGATAACCCCCACCAACCTCCGCATCCGCAAGATAATCCTTGACGAGATTGAGCGCAAACGCGCCCGCATCGCCGCCGGATATAAAGACGAGTAAATGAGTGAATGTGTGAATACGTTAATGTGTTAATGTGTTAATCAAGTATTGGATTTACACATTAACACATTTTCTTTTTTCCTGACCAAGTGCAAAAAAATGTGCCCGCAACGGTGGATGAAGTGCAAAAAAGCGTATCTTTGCAGAGTAATTAGGTACAAGAATGGGTAAGGCTAATACTGTGATACATAGTATTTGCACCCGAATAAAACAATAACAAAGAAATGAAAAAAGGTATTTTTTTGATTCCGGTGCTTGTCACCTGCATGGCTGTCTTTACTGGATGTGGAGACAAAGACAATGATTTTCGCGACACATGGTTGGGCACGTATGAGGGATATTGCGAATACCATTCCTCCACTGGGGCTGACCATCAGTTCGACACAGTATTCACCAACGAGACATTGACAGTCTCCAAACAAGGAGATGAGGGTTTGGTGATGGACTATCTGGGCCAGTCGTTCCAAGTGCGTTGCTCCTCCGACGGCACCTTTACCTCCACCTCAAACAATCCTCACAGCGAGTGGAACGGTTGTATAAAAGGAGACAGCCTGTTCTTTAACTACCAGGATGTCTCGCAAGGCCATTCCACCACCCGCCATTTCAAAGGGAAAAAGAAAGTCTCTAGTAAAATACTGAACTGATTTTTCGACAGCCTCGAAGAGGCTGAATCTCAATAACCCCACACTAAGCGACCAACGGGAGCGCAGTATGGAGGCATGCCTCCTCTTGTCCAGCGTCTCGAAGAGACGCGACATCGAAACCGAAGCAATCCCCCCTCCTGCCCTACAAAGAGCAAGACCAAATGACCAACATCCCGCTGTGTGCGGCAGGATAACCCATATCCTGATTAGCAATGGGAGAAGTCAATTCCGAACTGTTACACTGTAACGCTGTAACGCTGTGGATGAGGATGCCGCACCGTCGCCGTCCGAATCCCCGGTTGAGGGTTATTAGGCTGGTACAATCACACCATCACGATTCGGCCAAATTCACCAATAACAAGTAGCCAAATTCACCAACAAAATAATAGTAACCGACGTTACCGTAACATCCGTTACAATTTCGACTGCAAAAATACTAACTTTTTTTGAATTAGAGCAATAAAAAAAACATTTAGGACACCGTTCCTGTGATACAATTATAACAAACAACACAAAACAACACATTATATGGCAACATTCACAATCACTGGACGTATGTCCGCAATGACCGTCAAGAAGAGCTTCAAAGAGTCCTCCAACAGTCCAACTTCACCAAAATACTTGCCAAATCAAATATTATTCGTATTTTTGCAACGTAAAACAGTTTACCCATGACAGACAAAGCCATGATGCAACGGATAAAACAAAACGTGCTTGAAGTTGACCCTCAAGCAGAGGTATGGCTTTACGGGTCAAGAGCACGGGGCACAGCGAATGAAGAATCCGACTGGGACGTGCTTGTGCTCACCCCGCAGGAAACTGTCACCACCGCCGAAGAGAGCCGTTTTATCGACCACATGTGCGACCTGATTGTCGAAACATGCGAGGTCATACAGCTTTTCGCCTACGGAAAAGAAGATTGGCACCGCCACCACTACTTCACCCCCTTTTATAAAAGTGTACAACAAGATGCCATACGCCTATGAATCCATTAGATGAAGACATGACCGCCTTTGTCCGCTGTAGGATATTGTATATTAATAAAGATTGATACATAACATGACTAATATAGAACCAATAGATAATAAAGTTTTAGGGACGGTAAGTGACCATCTTTTTGACGGTGTAGCCGCAATAATTGACAATGCAAAAAAGTAGGTAGCCATATATGTAAATACCCAAACTAGTATGACATTTTGGAGTGTGGGCAAGTACATTAATGATGATATGGATTACCAAACCTATTCGGCTTATGGAAAGAAGATTCTTGCGACACTGTCGCAAAGATTGACCACCCGTTATGGAAAAGGTTTTACATACTCAGCATTGACAAGGATGATGAAAGTGGCCCATCTGTACAATAATCGTGAAATGTTTGCGATGCTATCGCAAACATTGTCATGGAGCCATTTTATTGAACTAGTAACAATTGAAGATCCAACGAAACGCCTCTTCTACCAACAGATGGGCATAGCAGAGCACTGGAGTGTCCAGCAGCTTAGAGACAAACAAGACGAGATGGCATATGAGCGCTCGTTAATTGCCGCTAAACCCGATGACGAGATTGTGAGAAAACTTGAGAACATCACTCCTCAACACACAGATCCTGAGGTGGTGCTAAAGAGTTCCTATGTACTTGATTTTTTAGGGTTGGACGGTTATTATACCGAAAAAGAATTGGAACACGCCATTACACTACAGTTAGAGAAATTCATCTTGGAGCTCGGACAGGGGTTTGCATTCCTTGAACGTCAAAAGCGATTCACAATTGATGGCACAGACTATTATCTCGACCTTCTTTTCTATCACAGAAAGCTGAAATGCCTTGTGGCCATTGACCTCAAAATGGGTAAGTTTAAACCACAATACAAAGGTCAGATGGAACTGTATCTAAAATACATGCAGAAGAACGACATGCAACCCGATGAGAATCCTCCCATTGGTTTGTTACTCTGTAGCGAGGGAAATACCGAGCATATCGAACTGATGATGCTTGACGATGATCGTATCAGAGTGGCACAATACCTAACCTGCCTGCCCGATAAACAATGGTTCATAGACAAGTTGAATCGTTCAATACTCATAGCCAAGGAGCACAAAGAGAACAGCAACAGATGACCAACATCCCGCTGTATGCTGCAGGATAACCCATATCCTGCTTAGCAATGGGAGGAGTCTATTCCGAACTGTAACACTGTAACGCTGTAACGCTGCGGATGGGGGTGCCGCACCCCGGCCGTCCGAATGACCGGTTTGGGATTAATCTATAGACAAAAAAAGAGTCCTCCAATAGTCCGACTTCACAAAAATACTTGCCAAATCAATTTTTATTCGTATCTTTGCAATCGCTTTCAAAAGGAAGAAAGCGGTAAGCAAGAAAAGCATTACGATACTGTCCCTTCTTATCGAATTTCGCCAAAGTTCAAGTGGGTGGACGGAGCAATTATGCTTATCGTTTGAGATGTATGCCATAGGCTCATGCCTATGTGCAGTAATATTGATATTTATAATAATAAAAAAGTGGCACTTAGTGTTTTTTTTCAGAGATTAACAGGTGATTATGCAGAAATAATCTCATTATTTCTAATTCCCATAGTAATAGGAATATTTGCATTTGCCTTGCCTCTACTTCTTCAAACAGCAGCACGAATTGATAGCAAGTACAATTCCACTCTACTGATAAAAGTATTTAGAAAAGACTGGATTTGCCGAGGTTTTCTTATCTCTCTATTGACCTCATTAGCAGCCTGCTTATTGGTAATATTACAATTACCCCGTTGCGTTAACTGGGGAAATATTATGAACGTGCTAATTGACTATTCCGCATTGATTTTGTTACTCATATCCACAATTGCACTCACTATTTTTGTTTTCCTAACCATATGGCTCATCTATGTTTTTTATCTTCCAGAGAAACTATTAAAAAGACTAATAGGACAATATCAAAACACAAAAAGTAAAGATGTCAAAGAAACAACATTTCGTGCAATTGGGTATCTTTTCTTATATTCAATCAGAACTGAGGGTGAGTCTTTGGCTCGCGAAATATTTGATTTTTATGAGAAAGAATTCGATGGTTTCGGACAGGGCAAAACCGGACGAATTACTTACCCAAACTATTATTACGACGTAATATTTGATGCCAATGAGTGCTTATGCCATCGAGAAAGAAAAAGCCTGTCATTGTTTAGAGGTTCTTTCTATCGTTTTTTCATTAATCCATCTATGCAAAATACAATAAGTGAAGATACTTATTCGTTTCTTTGGAGAATTCTTAGACAGTATCTCTTCTATAATAGGAATGAATATATTTCTTCTTATTGGGACTTTGCACACCAATATGCATCAAATCTATCCGGTGTACACCAAAAATATGACGATAATTTTAACGTAATCAATCAGGAAGATGTTGATTTTTGGGAAAAAGAAAAAGAGCGTTTTCTTGAATTTCATTATGCATTAGGCGGTCTATTGATGTATAAACAGAAATACACGCTGCTTCGTCAACTCATGTCTTGGTCTAATTCTATACCCCCAAATTATTATCTTGTTCCCGAGACCATGTCGGAAGTCATCCATCGATTTATGGATGTATCTTCTGTAGAGAAACAAACAGTTGCATTTTATTTTGAAGGTAAATATCCATTTCCAGATGTACAAGGGGTAAAAACTGACTATGTAATTCAAATGTGGATTAGACGTTATATAGCCATTCTTCTTTTACGGCAATACACACTTGGCGATTATTATTCACACACATATCGATTAGGGTTGCCAGCACCTCCTCCCACACTATACGAGAAAAGAAAATGGATTGAAGAACTAAATAATCTAAGATTCTATGTCGAAGAATATCTGAATAGTCCACAATTATTAGGGGCTCTTGGGATGAAAGAGCTATCGTCTGAGGATTGGTATAAAAAGTATGGCAAGGTCCATCCTCTTAATTTAATTGATGCATTTAAACACGATATAGAATCCGACATAGAACAAACAATGCAAGAACAGCCTGTAGAGGCTGAGAAACGGGAATCGTTTATAAAAGAAACTAAACGAATATTATCCAAGACCTTTGAATATGGAGAAAAATTTCTGCAACAAGGAGAAGTACCATATAAACCTAAGTTAGCCTTTTATGGGAAACACTTCCTTCTTGATAAAGCCGCGTTTGCTGGCGATTCAGATGTTTCCAATGTAAATGAAGATACAATAACGGCTGAATCTCTAGATCAAGAATTCACTCATAGTGTAACTAACATCTTTTTCTTCATGAAGCGATTGCAATACATTGTAAAAGAATTGGATTTATTCAATGCAATCGACCAATTGTCAATAAATGAAAAAGATTTCGTAATACTAAATACAGGATTGTATTTAAAATATTTTCGGGATCTTCTCAAAATAAATGGACTCTTGGAAGTAGATGATGGAAAATGGCAGTACAAAAATGTTGAAATCATAAATGTTCCATCTAATCGACTCATATCCTTCTCATTTATTGTCATAAAAAAGAACGATTTGCCTTTCATTTCCTATAAAGAAACTCAAGAAGAACTTATTTCAAAATATTCATTAGTAGAAATCGATACTGAAAGAAAAATATATGCAAATATTATTGACCTAAATGATTCCGATTTATTAGATGAAGAGTCAAAAAAGTCTGGTATTAATGAAGACGAATTAAGAAAGAAAGTTTTGGCCTGTGTGGATATTAATGCTGTAGTTAGTTGCAAACAAAATGCCACATGTATACAACTGAAAGTATTTTCCCAATTTGATGATAGCGGCAATCCTATTAATATAGAAGAAATAAAATCACCTTGGAAACATTCTTCGCATAACACAAGAATGCATAAGAGATAACACACTGTTAGCAAAACTAATTGAACCAGCCAAAGAATAAATAACAAAGATAAATATACAATCATAAGGTTATGGGTGTTTCAATATTACATATCAAGTCAGAGATTGAATGTAGGGTATTTCTCTTTGATGAAGAGAAAGGCATTGCCAAGCCTAACGTCTATTTCAATCTTGAAGTAGGAGAAGGTGAACAGGAAATAAAGCTGATTCATACTGCTGATGATACAATATTTTACCAAATGCATTACAAAGGAGAAAAAAACGGTTTGGAATATTGGATAAAAATAAAACCACCTAAATATAACAAGCAAATAGCTGATATTTTAGAAGAATTCAAATTAGCAAAGAAAAGGAATGCCGAAGCTCGATTTAGGCTAGGTGAACGTTATTATTATGGAGATGGATTGATACAAAACAGAAAATCAGCATTTAAGTGGTATCGCAAAGCTGCATGGCAAGGATATGCCGATGCCCAATATTGTCTTGGCAAGTGCTATTATTATGGCGAAGGTGCAAAGGAGAATAGGGAAAAAGCGGCAAAGTGGTATCGCAAAGCTGCTAAAAAAGGAATTGCCGACTCCCAATACTGCCTTGGTAATTGCTTTATGAATGGCCAGGGTGTAATACAAAAATCAGAAGAGGCAGTAAAGTGGTATCTCAAAGCTGCAGAACAAGGGCATGCCTATGCTCAATATAATCTTGGCGAATGCTATGAGAAAGGTAATATCGTCGTGCAAAACTGGGTTGAGGCAATAAAGTGGTATCGAAAAGCTGCAGAACAGGGTCATGCCTGTGCCCAGTACAAACTTGGAAAGTGTTATGAGGGAGGTACGGGTGTAGTCCAAAAGCAGGCTGAGGCGGAGAAGTGGTATCACAAGGCTGCGGAACAGGGAAATACTGATGCCCAATATTGTCTTGGTATGTGCTATGTGTATCGGCAGAATTGGATTGAGACGGCAAAATGGTTCCACATGGCCGCGGAGCAGGGACATGCCATTGCCCAATTCTGGCTTGGTGGTTGCTATGAGTTCGGAAGGGGTGTGGAGCAAAATTTGAAAGAGGCAGTTGCGTGGTATATCAAGGCGTCCGAGCAGGGAAACGCAGATGCCCAATTCAAACTTGGCGATTGCTCTGAGAAGGGTAATGGAGTGGAGCAAGATTGGAACGAGGCGATAAAGTGGTACAGCAGAGCTGCAGAACAAGAGCAGACCGATGCCCAATACAAACTTGGCGATTGCTATGAGAATGGAAATGGCGTGAAGCAAGATTGGAAAGAGGCGGTGAAATGGTATCGTAAGGCTGCAGAGAAAGGGCATGCAGATGCCCAATACAATCTTGGCAAGTGCTATGAATCGCGAATCGGAGTTGAAAAGAATTATGAAGAGGCAGTGAAATGGTTCAATAAAGCTGCGGAACAAGGGCACGCCGATGCCCAATATCAACTTGGCGTGTACTATAGTAGTAGTTATTATGGAATGAACTGTCATCAGGTAAAAGCAACAATGTGGTTTCGCAAGGCCGTACAAAGTTATCTTGCCGAAGAACAATACATGAACAATATCGACATAAAAAATGACCTTTCCACAGAGAATGGAAATTATGTCAGTGCTCTGAAAATACTTGCATATCGCTATTTAGACGGCATTGGTGTACAAGAGAATTGTAATATGGCAAAAAATTATTTACATGCAGCCATCAATCGAGGGTTACGGATTCCTAATAGAGATCAGGTATCTTTATCAAGTAGATTAAATAAGAAATCCTTTAATAAAACTAGTTATTATCCCAAGAAAATGGTTTTCATTCAAGAGATGATAGACAAAGCTAAAAAGAGAATGAAACCACTTGGACTGAGTCACTGGAATGCTGCAGCGTCTTCTATTATTGATAATGGTAGAGAGGTCATTCAGAATGACATTCAAGCCGATTACTATCTGGCAGCCTACGGCGAACTGCATATAAAAAGACTTGGACAACTTTTCGGTCGATACTCATACATGATAAAACTAAACGAGAATGATTTTGAAATATTTGACTATGGGTGCGGCCAAGGATTGGCAACCATGGGCTTGATAGATGTTTTCCCTGAAGAACATTTACAGCATTTAAAAAGAATAACCCTAATTGACAATAGTCCATTCATTTTGAGACGAGCAGAAGTTTTTTTGCGACAAATATTAAACAAACATGGATTAGATACTAAATGCACTATCAGAACTATTGAAACCTCTCTCCCTACTGCTCAGGACATTTTTGTGCATCCCAGCGTTGAATACCCCACTATAGTTCATTTGTTTTCAAACATATTAGACATTGATTGGATAGACCTGAAGAAAATGGCAGACTCGATAATTCATACCGGAGATTGTTCCATACATTATGTACTGGCTACACATCCTGGCACATCCAATTACGATTCCACCGGAAATAGGATGTTTGAATTCTTTAGCTTACTGCCAGATAGCAACGGTAAAGTTGATGATAGCGATCAAGGAATAAGAAATGATGGCAAAGAATGGTGTAACTTGTACGGATTTGCCCGTTGGGATGCAAAAAACAAAACCTATTAATGTATTATGGTACAAGAGAGAATAACAATCACTCTTGACGGCGGGAGCATGGTGGAGACGGCTATGCACCCGGTGATTGTGTCGGCGAGTCGGGCGACGGATATTCCGGCGTTTTATGCCGACTGGTTCTTCTATCGGCTGCAGAAGGGGTATTCGGCTTGGATTAATCCTTTCAATAACAAGAAGGGGTATGTGTCGTATCAGGATACACGGTTTATTGTCTTTTGGTCGAAGAATCCCAAGCCCCTGCTGGAGCATCTGGATGAACTCGATAAACGTAATATAGATTGCTATATCCAATATACGCTGAATGACTATGAGGATGATGGGCTGGAAAAGAATGTGCGACCTTTGGCAGAGCGCATTGATACTTTCAAAAGACTTGTAGAGAGGTTAGGAAAAGAGCGTGTAATCTGGCGGTTCGACCCGTTAGTGCTGACAGAACCCGGTGGCCGGGCTGCCATTACCACCGATGTGCTGCTTGACAAGATTGAGCGCATTGGCGACCAGCTAAAGGGATATACCGAGAAACTGGTGTTCAGCTTTGCCGACATCGCCACTTACCGCAAGGTGAAACACAACCTGAAGGAGTCGAATATCAACTATGTAGAATGGAATGAGCCGGACATGGTTGATTGTGCCAAACGGCTTGTGGAATTAAACAAGAAATGGGGCTTCACCTTAGCCTCTTGCGGGGAGAAGATTGACCTGCCAGGTGTGGTACACAACAGCTGTATTGACCACGATTTGATAATCCGTCTTGCCCACAGGGACAAGGCATTGATGGATTATCTTGGTGTGACAAAGATTCCAGTGCAGCGAGACATGTTCGGCAATGTAGATTTGCCTCAAGGAGCCATATTGTTGGACGACGGGACAGCGGCCATACAAAAGAAGAAGATGCCCGACAAGGGGCAGCGGGCGGCCTGCGTCTGCATGGTTAGCAAGGACATCGGGCAGTATAACACTTGCCCGCACCAATGCGAATACTGCTATGCCAACGCCTCGAAGGAACTCGCCACAGAGAACTGGAAGCGACATCAACTCGACTCACATTCCGAACTAATCATCCCACAAGACTAATTTCGAATTACGAATTTGGGGGGCACACACAGGACACTGTAGCGACTCAATTCACGAGAGTCTTTTGACTGCTTTGCTTTTAGGTTTTCATCAAGCCCCACCCCGCCATAGATCATATCTCTATAACGCTCTTGGAATAAGCACACTAAAAAGCATTCCAAAATTTTACTCAATGGACTGAGTAATTTTACTCAGCGCACTGCGTAAAATGTAGAGACACAACCATAAAGCCTGAGTATAAAACCCTTATGGAACGACTGAATCAGCCTCGAAGGATTATTCTGGTCGTAATGGGACTTATTTGAACAGTAGACGCAAATCGGCAGAGAGGAATTCTTCAACGGGATAGCCCTCATAACCCACCACAAAGGCGGTATGGGGGCTAAAACGGTCGCGGAACGTGCTGAGGCCAGTATTGTATTTTTCCAGATTTGACTTTACCTCCAGACCGACAACTTTACCTCCATACTGCAACACAAAATCGACCTCATCATTCCCGTCACGCCAGTAAAAGGGGCTGACGCGATGGGTGAAGGACTCATTAAGAATATGGCATCCTACAGCGGATTCAAACAGCCGTCCCCATAAACGACGGTCGGCCTGGGCCTCCCGAAATGTGGCTCCACAGTAGATACTTTTCAGTGCATTATTGTAAACCTGATACTTGGGGATTGATGCCCTCCGACGAAGACTGTCGGCTGAATATTTCTGTAATCCACACACCAAACCACTTTCGTCCAACAGATTTAAGTATGATGATAGAGTTGTGGTATTTCCTGCATCCTGCAACTGCCCAATCATTTTGGTCATCGAAACTGCTTCGCCTGAATAGGCTGATGCCAGTTCGAAGGTCTGACGCAACAAGGCAGGCTTGTTCACCACCGCATCCACCAAAACATCTTTGTTGATGGTGGCATCGATAATTGCGGAACGGACATATTCTGCCCAACGCTCTTCATTGCCAATCAAAGGTGCAGCAGCGGGATACCCACCAAAATAGATATACTGTTCAAGGGTGAATCCAAAGGCCTCACGCATCTCGCTGAACGACCAATGAGGCATCTTGATAGTCTCGAAGCGTCCCATCAGAGAGTCTGCCAGCCCACGCTCCAACATCACCCGCGAAGATCCCAGCAAAAGAAGTTTGATTGGGGTATCGTGAAAAGTATCTTCATCCCACAGCTTTTTCACCGTCTCGCTCCATCCTTTTATCTTCTGCACCTCGTCAATGACCAGCACCATCTCATTCAGATTATCTGTTTTCAACTGCGTCCGGGCATTATCCCAGCAGGAAGAAATCCATTCGCGCTGCGCAGTTGGTACTTCATCCGCAGAATACATCAACCACGGTGCTTTCAATGATTCCAGTACTTGTTTTACAACGGTAGTTTTACCCACTTGACGAGGGCCTGTCACTATTTGGATGAACCTCCGAGGCTCTTCCAGTCGTTCTTTAATTACCTTAGAATAAACACGTTCAAACATATTGTATCATTTTACTCAACGCATTGAGTAATTTTACTCAATAGACTGAGTATTTTTACTCAATTCACGATGCAAAGATACAAAGTTAATTTGATATACAAGAATTCAAAAGAAAAAATTTCGCTCTAATACAACAGATGACAGGTTTAGTCAAATTGTCTTATTGTCGCGTCCCTATCGGGACGCAGTTCGGTTACACATTGATTATCACCGTACTATGCACGGTGTTTCTTCGAGACATTGCTGCATCTCGGCATAGCTCGAACAAGTTCGGATCTGCTCTCGACTTCCGCAACGTTTCTTCGAGACGTTGCTGCATCTCGGCATAGCTCGAACAAGTTCGGCTCTGCTCTCGACTTCCGCAACGTTATTCATATCTCACCCCTTCGGGGTGATTTAACTCAAAACAGTCATCATCTGAATAATAGCATTCTCCATTGAATCACGGCTCAATCCAGTCGCCGTTTTCCTTGATGAGGTTGACTAGTTCGTCGACGGCGGCGGCTTGGGGGATGTCGCGCTTGACCACCTGCTTTCCTTTGTAGAGGGTTATCTTGCCTGCGCCTTGGCCCACGTAGCCGTAGTGGGCGTCCGCCATCTCGCCGGGGCCATTGACGATGCAGCCCATCACGCCTATCTTGACACCTTTGAGGTGCTGGGTGTGCGCCTTTATCTGCTGTAGGGCTTGCTGGATGTCGTACTGCGTGCGACCGCACGAAGGGCAGGCGATGTATTCGCACTGGCTGATACGGGCTCCCACAGCCTGCAGGATGCCGTATGCCACGGGAATCTCCTCCACGGGGTCTTCGGTGAGGGAAACACGGATGGTGTCGCCAATGCCGTCGATAAGCAAAGCCCCAATGCCTGCGGCACTCTTTATACGGCCCTGCATGGCGTCGCCCGCCTCGGTGACACCGAGGTGGATGGGGTAGTCCATGCCCAGCGCGTGCATCTTCTCGACAAAGAGGCGTGTGCTCTGCACCATCACCTTCACATTGCTCGCCTTCATGGAGAAAACCAGCTGGTGATAATCCTGTTCGCGGCACACCTGCGCAAACTCGATAGCGCTCTGTGCCATGCCTTCTGGGGTGTTACCATAGCGACTCATGATGCGCTCACTCAGCGAGCCATGGTTGGTGCCGATACGCATGGCGGTGTGATGCTGCTTGCATATCTCGATGAGGCGCGACATCTTCTCCCCTATCCGCTTCAGCTCGTCGGCATATTCCTGTTCGGTAAAATGGGTCTTGCCCGTGTTACGGTCGGTATAATTACCCGGATTGACACGCACCTTCTCTACGATGGTGGCCGCCGTTTCAGCTGCCAGGGGGTTGAAATGGATGTCCGCCACCAGCGGGACGTTGCAGCCGCGACGCGCCAGCTCGTTCTTGATGTTATATAGGTTCTCCGCCGCCTTGACATCGGGAGCGGTGATGCGCACCAGCTCGCAGCCAGCCTCAACGAGGCGCAGGGTCTGTTCGACGGTGGCCTGGGTGTCCATAGTGTCGGTGTTGGTCATGGACTGGACTCGGATGGGGGCTCCACCGCCAAGGGTAAGGTTGCCTATTTGTATTTGTGTGCTCATAGGGTATTATTTTTCGGAGTTTTCTGATTATTCGGACTATTCTGAATTTTCGGATTACTTTTTTGATTTAATATACACTTCGGTGGCTCCTGCGCCGTAAAGTGACATGGGTGCGTCGACGTACTGCACATTGTCGTACAGATCCAGCTCGTTGTGGATTTCGGTCTTCAGCACCCCACGACCCACGCCGTGGATAAACACCACCTTCTTAAACCCGTTGAGCAGCGCATGGTTCAAGCAGGTGCGGAAGAAACGCTTCTGCAACTCGTGCTTCTCCACGTCGCTGAGGCGTTCGGGATGGTCGGTCAACGCCTCGATATGCAGGTCCACCTCCGCCTCGCCGGGACGCACCATGTATTGCAGCAGCACGTTCTCATTCAGCTTCTGGGCATTGTGCGACTGCACCTGCTCCAGCCGTGCCTTCAACTTCTTCACTTGGTCTTGCAAACTTGCCACCTGCGACCGCAGCCGCACATTCTCCTCGCGCAACTTGTCGACATCGTCATCATCAGGCGAGCCAGTGAACTTCTCTTTCAACTTGCGGTTCAGCTCTGCCTCCTTGGCAGCTGCCTTCGATTCTGCCTCTGCTGCCTGTTTCGCTTCTTCGGCGGTAGGCATCTCGCCCGGCACATCTTGATTGAACACCTTCGCCACCCCTTTTTGGTCGGCCATACGAATAAGCTCATTTGGCGGCATGGGCATGTCGAAACCCGTGTCGTCGCGCACGAATACGAAGTCGGGCGTAATCTTAGTGACGACACCGCCACCGATACTGTTGAGGAACTTTACCTTGTCCCCTATTTGAAATTTAGTCATACTATCTTTTATCTTTTGGAGTTATAACAGACAAGGCACCCATTAATGCCCAACAATCATCAATCTTCCAACCCAAATGGTCCATGCATATAACTACTCTCTTCCCCTCTTTAGGCTTGAGCCGCAGACGGTCCCAGCCACGACCACCATTCAACACATCCCACTTGAAACCGTCGAACGACAGTTTTCGCTCGCACAAAGTAAATGGCAGCCGATAATGTGTCACTCGTATTTCCTTTTGTTGATAATCTATCGTTACCGACTCCACCAAACTTCCTTTGCCAACCCACAAGACAAAAAGAGTGTAAATGGCCGCTGCCGGGAGTGCTATCCGCATAAATCTGTCATAGAATAATCCAATTAAAGCCTCCCAGCCATCACTTATCACCTCTATCAACAGAACCACTACCATGAAACCGACAAAAGTCAACAGGGCATACCTGTAGAAATAGAACAGCACCGAGTGCTTGTTCTTGCTACGGCTGAACTGCCATACTCCGTGTGAGATTTCGGTCTTCATAGCTGCCTATATCAGTTCGTCGGCCAGCTGTTTGAAGTCAATGCCGTCGAAGTTGCCGCTGGACATCATCAGCAAGTTGGTGTTTTCATTATCACGGAATAACAATCTCACGCAATCTATCATTTTACCACTATCGGTAAACACCTTCACCTTCTCATTAGCAAACGCCGCCCGCACCTGCTCGGGGTCGAGGTTGGGCAGTTTCTTCAGCTGTAGGGCGTGTTGGCTGTAATAGACAAAGGGCACGTCTGCCCTATCCATAGTTCCAGCATACTGCTTGAGGAACTCGGCGGTGAGGCTGCTGAAGGTGTGCAACTCCATACACGCTACCAGTCGTCGGTCGGGATACTGCTCCTTCATGGCGGCGATGGTGGCACGCAACTTGGAAGGTGCATGGGCAAAGTCCTTATACACCGCAGCACTATCGCCTTTCTTCACCAACTCCAGCCGCTTGCTGGCTCCGCCGAAGCTCTGTATCGCCTCGTCGAACTGCTCGTCGCTCACGCCAAGGGCATTGCATGCATAGCGTGCAGCCGTCAAGTTTAGCAGATTGTGGCGACCAAACACCCGCAGAGGGACACGTCCGTGGGCAGTGAGGTAGGTGATGCCCTCTACCACCTCGTGTGGCGGTACGTCGTAGGGCTGCTTGGCAATATCGGTGCGGCTGTTCTTCAACGCCACATCGCGCACCTCGGCATCGTCGTTGCAATATATCAGCCTGCCGCCCGGTTCAATCAGATTGACGAACTGGGCAAACTGGTCCTTGTAAATCTCAAACGTGGGGAAGACATTGATATGGTCCCACTCGATGCCCGTAATAATCGCCACATGGGGCTTATAGAGGTGGAACTTGGGTCGGCGGTCGATGGGCGAAGTGAGGTATTCGTCGCCCTCAATGACCATCACCTTAGCCGTCTCGCTCAGGCGCACCATCACCTCGAAACCCTCCAACTGCGCACCCACCATATAGTCCGCCTCAATGCCGCAGTGCTGCAGCACATGCAGTATCATAGCCGTAGTGGTGGTCTTGCCGTGGCTGCCGCCAATCACCACGCGGGTCTTGTCCTTCGACTGCTCGTAGAGATACTCGGGGTAGCTGTATATCTTCAGCCCCAGCTCCTGAGCGCGCAACAACTCGGGGTTGTCCTCGCGGGCATGCATGCCCAACACGATGGCATCGAGGCCTTTCGTGATGCGCTCAGGATGCCACCCGTAACTCTCGGGCAACAGCCCGTAGCGTTGTAGCCGACTCTTGGCGGGGTCGAATATCTCATCGTCCGAGCCCGTCACTTCGTAACCCTTCAAGTGCAGGGCAATCGCCAGATTGTGCATCGCGCTGCCGCCAATGGCAATAAAATGAACTTTCATATCTTGCTTATTGCTTGATTAATAACTTAGGAAAATAAATATAGTATTTTGTCACCTGTTTCTCTAGGAAATGGCGGTCCAGCTGGTCGCTCGCCTCGCCGATGTCGCGGCAGGTGCCATCCTTAAACAGGACGATGATTTCCTGGTCGTTGTAGTCGTAGGCGTGGTTTTTCAGCACGCCCGTGTTGACAAAGAACTCGCTCTCGTGCGGCTCAATGTCGTAGAGCATCTGCGACTGCATGCGAAACGTCGCCACCGTCTCCTCGGCAAAGGGACGGTCCGACACGCGGATGGCACTGAGCGAGCGGTTCACCAGATGTTCCGACAGCGTCTGCAACACCTTGTCGGGATGCGCCATCCAGCACTTCACAGCCATATCGATGTCGCTGTCGTCGAGGCGAGCGAAACGGTCAAGCAGTTCGGCATCGTTTTCAAAATCCTGTTGCGTATAGCAGTGCGTAAGGAAGTCGTGCAGCGGCTGCCCTTCAATGCCCAAGCGGCATCCTTGTGCCACCAACTCGCGCGCCCGACGCAGGATGTTCACCAGCAACATGTCGGCAGCCACCACGGCCTTGTGCAGGTAGACCTGCCAATACATCAGCCTACGCGAGATGATGAATTTCTCGACCGAGTAGATGCCCTTCTCCTCCACCACCAGACGGTCGTCCCTCACGTTCAGCATGCTGATGATGCGGTCGGTGCCCACAATGCCCTCGCTCACACCCGTAAAGAAGCTGTCGCGCCCCAGATAGTCGAGGCGGTCCATATCCAACTGGCTGCTCACCAGCTGGTGGAGGAAGTGTTTGGGATAGGTGTCGCTGAAGATGCTGATGGCCGTCGCCAGCCGTCCGCCAAACTCCTGGTTCAGCCGCTCCATGAACAGGCGGGTGCAACTCTCGTGGTGCAGGTTGGCAATCATATACTCCGACGTGTGCGAGAAAGGCCCGTGCCCGATGTCGTGCAACAATATGGCCAGCCGTGCCCCCAGCACCTCGTCGTGGGTCATCTCGACACCCTTGACCGCCAGCACGTCCAACGCACGGTTCATCAAATTCAACGCCCCCAGCGCATGGCTGAAACGTGTGTGCACCGCCCCCGGATACACCAGACAGGTGAACCCCAACTGCTTGATTCTCCGCAAGCGTTGGAAATAGGGATGCGACAGCACGTCGTAGATAATGTCGTCCTCGATGGTTAGAAAACCATCGTATACAGGGTCGTTGATAATCTTCCTCTTGTTGGTGGCCATACACTGCTATTTGATTTGCAAAGATACACTATTTTTTTGACATAACGTCTTTTTTCTTCTTCGCACCTCCCAAATCCGCATTCTCCCCACCCTCTCCCCCACCTGGCTCCCGCGAACAGTGATATTCTTGCCGCCACATAATCGACTCTTTATGGCTCTCATAGCCTTAAAGTGCATCCCAATCGGTAAGAATCGGTAGAAATCGGTAAGGAGGCACGGGATAGGGAGTTGGGGGAAGGTCGGGTCGGCATTGGGGGGCGGAGGGATTTGTGCGGAAAAAAAGGAAAGGGCCACCCCGACGGATGGCCCTTTCGTATGATGGGCACGGCGGTGGAGCCGTACCGGTAATGCTGCGATTGGTGTGACGGCGCTATTTCACAATGAGTTTCTTGATAGCGTTGATGTCACCGCCTACAATGTGCACATAGTAGGCACCCTGAGCGAGCTGCGAGGTGGCAAGGGTTGTCTTCTCGGTGCCGCTGGGCAGCGTGGTGGAGAGCTGCACACGACCGGCCACGTCGATGACCTCGACCAGCACTTCGCCAGTGGTGACGGGGAGCGAGAGCTCGACATCGGCACTGGTGGGGTTGGGGAAGAGGCGGACGCGGGCATCGTCGGTGACGCTGCTGATGTTGCTATAGGCCGTGGTGAAGGTGACACGGTTGGACCAGTTCTCGCTGAAGAATCCGCTGCCGCAGATGGCACGGACGGTGATGTCGTAGGTGGTCTCGCCGGTGAGGCCTGTCACCGTAAACGGGTGGTGGTCGGCGACGACGGTTACGCCGGTACCGGCATCGAAGCCCTCGAGACCCCACTCAATCTCCCATTCGTCGGCGCGACCGCCTTCGGTCCAGTCGACCTCGACGCTGTTGCCTTGGACATTGCTAACGGTAACGTTGGTGACATCGGGACAGACATCGGTTATGAAAGAGATGGTGTCGCTCCATTCGCTGGGTTCGTCGAAGCCCTGACACTCGGCCTGGACGGAGGCATAGTAGCGGGTGTTGGCGTCGAGCCCGGTGAGTGTGTAACCGGCAATGGCGCGTGTCTTATACACATCGTAATAGGTGTTGAATACGTGTATACGGTAGCTGACGTTGTTCTCTTCGGGTGTCCATGCCAATTTGACCTGGTTGTTTGTAACACTGACAACACGGAGGCCCAATGGCGAGAGGCAGGGCACGTCGGCGGTGTTGAAGGTGCCTTCGATCCAGTTGGAGACGCCGTTGGTGTCACATTGCTGACGGACACGGTAGACATAGTCGGTATAGGGGTGGAGGTTGTTGAGGGTGTAGAAGGTGTCGGTGGTGTAGATGTTGCTGGAGATCCAGCTGCTACTGGTTGCGAGACGGTAGCCGACATTGTAGCCAGAGCCGGTGTTGCGCCAGCGCAGGGTGACGTTGTTGGTGCGCACGATGGGGTCGCGGAGGATGGGGGTCGGGCACTCGTTGGGAGCGCAGATATCAAGCGACATGACGTTGCGGTAGGCGTAGACTTGCCTTGTTCCGTCAAACGTGTTGAGCGTGGCCCACGAACTACAATCGGGGTTGCTGTTATCGCTATACAGTGTTATCGTCATTTGTGCCGGTGTGGGGGAAGTCAAGAAGGTGTAGGATTGACTCAGGTATGTGCCGCTGTTGTCGTCGATGGCGATGACGAGGTTGTGATTGCCGTCGTATAGGAAGGGTGAGCTTAAGCGGATCTTGTTCCAGCCGGAGGAGATGCTCAGGCTGCCCGCAAAGACAATGCTCATGTCGGCGGGGTTTACGAGGTCGGTTGTGGAGCTGAAACTGCTGAGTGTGGTGTGTCCCATGTAGATGGTGCAGCCCGTCATGTTGAAGGATGTTACGCCGCTATAGTTGAAATTGATGGCGGATATTTCGCCCGCCGTACTTATCTCGGAGCTGAGCACCAGTTCCTGGGTGTAGGAGTAGTTGTAGTAGGTGTTGACGGGGATGTTGTAAGAGACGTTGGTGGGGGCTGTGTTGTCAATAATAGTGTCGTAGGTGACATCGTTGCACTGGGGGGTGATGAAGTTGAAGGTGGGGACCAATGAGCTGTCGTTGTCGCCACAGAGACGACGGACGGAGACGGTATAGTTGGTGCCTGGGCTGAGCCTGGTGTAGCTGATGCTGTTGGTGTGTACCACGTCGGAAGAGATGATACCTGAGACAGGAGAGTAGAGGGTGACACGGTAATCGCCAAATTCGTAGCCACGCCAATAGAGGGTTGCGGAGGCCATGGTGAGGTGGGTGATGCGGATGCCTGCCGGACGGGGGCAGGACATGTATTGGATGCTAATGTCGTCGACAGCCGCAGGGCCACCAAGGAAGCTAGCTGAGATACCCGTGCCTTGGTTGAACCAGAAGAAGACCAGGCGGTGGATACCACTGATGGTGTCGAGGATGACAGAGTAGGTGTTCCAACCTGGCTGGCAATAGACTGTAGCGAGCAACGTAAGATTGTTCACGCTGCCCCATGGCGATACGAGCGGGTTGCTGGAGGAAGGCTGCATGGGCTCGCTCGGGTCGACCATGAAGATGGCGAGACCATCGTAGACATTATTTTCCACTCGGCGACCACCCGCGGCAGCACGGAAAGAGAGGAGGAAGGTGCTGTCGACATTGCCGAAATCGATGTCGCGGTAAGCCACAGCGTTGACTATTTGGTTGATGTTGGTGCTATAGGTGAGGCCACTGTCGGCAGAGATGTACATGGCATGGGTGCCCGTGACGTTGTAGCCGTTGGTGCCGTTGCCGGCGGCGGTGTCACGATACCAGGTGATGGTATTGTTGGATGCCGTCTGCCAGTTGTCCCACTCGACAGAGGTTTCGAAGTCATAGAAGTAAGGAACCGTGGCGGGGTTCTGCAGGGTGGTGAGGTTGTATGGTGTGCGGCTCCACTCGGAGGTGTCGCCAGGGCCGCAGATGCTGCGTACATAGACATCGTATGTGGTGGAGGGCTGAAGGGCAGTGACGGAGAGGGGGTTGGTGCTGGTGGTGATACGGGTGCCCGAGCCCACAGCGAATCCGTGCAAGGTGTATTCGACCTGCCACTGGAGCGAGCCGGAGCGGTCGTTCCAGGCGATGTCGGCAGTGGTGGCGGTGAGGTTGGAGGCCACTACGTTGTTGGGGCGCTGGCAGTCGGGTATCAATTCTATTGCCACACTGTCGAGGTAGACATAGTTATATAAGGCTCCGTCGAAAGTGGTGGAGACGAAGGTGACGTACTTGCCAAAGCCCATGGCGGTGTCGAACGATACTTCGTATTCCATCGGTGTATCGGTGAGGGTAATGGTGTCGATGGGCGAGAATGTCGCCAAGTCGCCCTGCACAGAGCAGATACCTACAATGACTTTGTGGGAATAAGATGTAGACGTGGAGTTGTTGGTCCAAGCCTTGAAGACGGTCTGCACGATGTGGATGGGGTAGCTGACGCTGTCGAGCTCGGGAAGAGAGGCATAGACACGGTTGGAGCTATAGCTATAGAGGTAGAAGGTCTGCCCGATTACCTCGCTGTTGGCATCGGTGACATTGAGAATATAGGGATAGCTGCTGTAGCCGCCACAGCTCCAGCAGGCCGGACGGGCACCCGTGCCGACACCCCAGCCAGAGAAGTTCTGGGTGTAGGGCAGGGAGCTTATCATGCCGCATTCGGTAATAAAGGTGGAGACGAACGACCAGTTGGAAGTGTCGGAACTTGCACAGGTGGCACGCACATATACGTCATAGCTCGTGGAGTGGTTGAGCCCATAGAGGGTGACACTCTGGAGCGAGCTGGTCACCATAGTGCCAGTACCTAAGGCGAAACCAGAGGGGCCGTACTCTATCTCGAAGTAGTTGGCACTGCTGTCGACCCAATTGACGGTGGCAGCACTGGTGGTGATGTTGGTAAAGGTGATGTCGCGCGGACGCGGGCAGTTGGGGATGAGACTTACTTCGATGTCGTCGATATACATATAATTATATGAAGTGCCCGCGGTGGCAAGAGCAATATAGTGTCCATCGCCCGTGTAACTGGTCAGAGGAATCTCGAACATCTCCCATGTGCTAACAGCTGTGGGCGATATTGTGGCCACTTCGGTGAAAGTGCTGAAGTCTTCGGGGTCGGTCATGACACCGACTTTGATGGAATAGTTGGCAGAAGTCTTATATGCGGCAAAACTCACCTGCAGGCTGTCGGCACTGATTGCGAAGCTAGGCAGAGCCAAGTAGCAATGGGTGGACGCACTCGAATTGTAGAAATAGAGCGACCGGGTGCCACTGTGGTGGTAGGTGGTGTAAATATAGGGATAGCTCGTTGAGCTATTATTATTGTGGCCTCTATGCCAGCAGTCGGTAATCGGGCTGCCGCTGACAGAAGAGGCTACGAAGTTTTCGAAATCCTCGGTGAAGGGGAGCGTAGTGAGCGGGACACAGGGTGTGGTGAACTCTACTTGTGCGGCAACGCTGTCGCCACCGCAGTCGGGCACAACGCGCATAAGGTAGTTACGCATCGGCTGTATGGTAGTAAGGGTGTAATGGTTGGTGCCAAGAGCGGATGCGACAGTGTCCCAACGGGCAGAGTCAACCTCTTTCAGAATAATATTCCAAGTATTTTCCTCGAATCCTGGAATCCATGACAGCTCCACAGTGTCGGGTGTCACGCGTTCCACCACGACGGTGGGGGCAACACACTCGGCAGGAGTGAGACAGCCCATAGTATAGATGGTGATGGAGGGGCGATAGGTGCTCGTGCTGCCGCTGCCAGAGGTACTGTTGGCAGGTGTGTACTGAGTGCCATCCTGATAACGATACACGGTGCGTGTGAGAGAATTGCTAGTGCTGTAAGCGTAGAAGCCCGATGAGCTGTGGCTAGCACCATTAGGCTGGTTCATCATCGTGGTGATGATGATATTGCTGCTGCCATCCCACATGAAGGGTGTGTCGAATTCGTAATGCACGGTGCCGCTGGTGTTGAGCGGGTGCGAGGCCGGACCGTACACTAAGTCGGCGGCACGTACAGTCACCATATCGCTCACGCTGGAGTAGGTGGACCTATTGGAGGTGGTCATATAGATGCTAAATACCTTGGCGTAGCTTGAATTGTTGGTAAACGTATAGTCCAAGCCCGAAATCATGCCCGCCGATATGCCCATTGCATTCAACTCGCTGGCGGTATAGATACTTTGGCAAAGGGTATTGCCCCAGCTAGAGTTCACTGGCACTCCCGAGATCTGGCTCGTGCCCGAACTGAACACCGTAGTGTCGAACGTAGAGGTGTCGGGAACCACGCAAGGTAGATTGTGTGTTGAGAACAGCAAACTGTCCCATCCGCCAATGCTGTCGTTGAAGCAGATGGCACGCACCAATACCCTGTAATCAACGCCGGGCTCGAGACCTGTCACCATGCAACGAGGCTCATTAGTGGTATATCTCACCGGGTGGGAAAGCGTGTCGGTGCTGTCCATCCACACGGTAGGAGCCGGTATGGTACCCACGCTGTCGATACGAATCTGGTACGAAGTTGCCACGCTGTCGCCTCCACGCATCGCCCAAGTCAGCACTGTGCCGGTTGTGCCAGTATTGTTAGCACTCAAGTGGTAGACAGTCTGGCAGGCGGGACGACGCTCAATGGTGAACTCATCCAAGGCCGCATACCATGGTCCGGTGGTGGCCAGACCTCTAAGGGCGATAAAGTTGGCCGAGCCGTTATAGCGGCCAAAGTCAATCACAAACTGTTCCCAATCGGTGGAGGGAATGCGCACAGTCTCCAACGGGACAAACGATGTCTCATCGCTGGGATTGGTCATCACGCCCACTTCAATCACAGGGCAGTACGACGATTGTGTCGACTTTCCCCAGAACGACAGCTGGAGGGTACGCATGGGCACATAGTCTGTATCAAAGCCCGGCAGGGCAATGCACTGGTAGGAGCCATAAGAGCCTACAGAAGAGGAATTGTACCAATAAAGGCCTTTCGTTCCCCCATTGTGCGAGTAGGTAGAACTATTGCCGACATAGGGACAACCGAAATAGGTGGTTCCGTCGTTCTGACGGTTCCAGCAATCCACAAAGTTATGCGACGAACTATTCGAACTAGGGGTAGTCTCAAAATCTTGGTAATACGGCAGGGCTGTCAGGAACGTACAAGGTGTGCGCACCTCGTAGCGCAATGCCATACTCGTATCCGATCCACCGCAAATAGCCGAGATCCAGATTGTATAGGGTGTATTGGGCGTAAGCCCCGAGAAGGTTATCGATGTATCGTTGGCAGTATAGACGATTCCTGCACCATGAGCCTGTGTGGCCGAATCGATTTCCACCATCCATTCACCGGCATAGCCGTTAGTCATATCCATCCAATGGAGGTCGAACGAAGTGGTAGTGAGGTTTTCCACATAGGGCATCGCGGGACGCGGGCAGGTGGGCTGGACAAAGACAATGTTGTCCACCGCAGCGGGGGGATTGGTACCAGCACTGCCGTCGTTGCACCACATAAACACCAGTTTATAGGTGTCGGCAACGGTCACGTCGAAATCGCACATGTAGGTCTGCCACGTCGACTGCAGATTCAACTTTTCACCACCGTCGAGAGGAATCCATCCCGTCGGCACTGTGTACTGGAAACCAGAGGTCGATGTTGTACCGTCGGGCAACAGACCAGCCGAAATCACCGCCGAGCTGGGAGCCAGAAACACACGCAGATAGTCGTAGCTACCCTCGCCGTAGGCTTTCCAATCATACGAAATGGAATAGCCGCCCATTGCCAACTCAAACTCGCGGTAGGCATAGGTCACACTCGTAACACTCGTTGTATACGTGTTGGTCGCCGAATCGACATCCGAAATCAACAACGCACGGCTGCCGACATTCGTCATGTCGGTGCCGATATACCACTGGTTGGTCTGCGTGCCGTTCAAAAGCACCCAGCCTGCAGAGTCGGACTCATCTTCAAAACCGCAGGTATAATTCACACTCTGCGCCTGTCCGACAAAGGGTAGCAGCATTGCAGCTACCCACAAAAACAAATATAACTTCTTCATATTATGTATGTTTTTTATTTTTTTCAATACGTCAACTCTTCACAATTGGCGATGCAAATATACACAAAAAAATGCAAACCGCACATAAATAAGCGATTTTTTTACAAGACATGTGACATTTTTTTAGTAATTTTGCAGTTGAAAAATGAAGTTGGTACGACATATCATAATAGCATGCTCGTTATTGGGTATGAACATTTTGTCACCGTCCGTCAATGGGCAGGAGGCTGTGACCAAATCGGGCACTATTATCCGTCCGACGGACAGAATTCGCGCCTTGCTCCCCAATCGGCCCAAACAGGCCCATTCCCTAGCCGACCCTACAGCGGGCACTTACGTGGTGGTGACACATCCCGACTGGATGGAAGCACTGCAGCCGTTGCTGCGCTGGAAAAGACAACAAGGGTACCGCGTGGAACTGCTATGCACAACGGCCAACCAACGCGACAGCATTCGTGCCCGTCTGACAGAGCGTTACGCGACAGCCTCATCCCTAATGCCCGCACAACGATATGTGCTACTGGTGGGCGACGTGGACCGCATACAAGCATTCAGCGAACGCTATACCCCGTCGGGGCTGACCGCACGCGTAACCGACCTATACTATGGAGAATATACCGGCGACTACGTGCCAGAGGCCTACGTGGGGAGACTTTCGGTGGCCGACAGCGCGGAGCTGGCAGCGGTGGTGGCGAAGATTGTTGCCTACGAGCAGGGACGGTGGGCCGACTCAACCAGCCAACTGATGTTTACCGCAGGCAGGGAAAGCCGCAATCCCGCACCCACTACAACCAACGGGCAGGTGAACTATCTGTCAGGCAGAGTTTCCGAATGCCTTCCTATCATTGACACAGCGTGCTTTCGCAATCCAACCTCGGCCGAACAAATTGACAGCCTACTATTGCAGTTAAGCCACGGCAACGCCTTGGTGAACTATACCGCCCACTGCACCGCCAGCGGGTGGGAGAGCCCTTATATTACCTTCAATTCTATTGATACACTGAACAACAGCGTACCGACAGTGTTCGTGAACAACTGCTGCCTGTCGAACGCATACAACGGCACCTGCTTTGGCGAGCGACTGCTGCGTCGACCAACAGGCGGTGCGGTGGGGGTGATTGGCGCCGCCAACGAAACATTGTGGAACGAAGACTATTACTGGGCAGTGGGTGCCAAATGCCCACCAACATTGCTGCCTGACTACGACAGCACCCTGCCCGGAGCATTTGACAGACTGCTTTGCCCTTCAAGGGTAGAAGACTACACAATGGGGGCCATGATGTTTGCGGGATGCCAGGCAGTGAGTATGGCGGGGTCGCCCTACGATGCTTTCTATTGGGAGACCTACTGCCTGCTAGGCGACCCTGCCATGGTGCCATTGTTGGGCAGGGGCGACAGCCTAGAATGGGTGCTGCCCGACAGCCTGACGGCAGGAAGTACCCTGTTGCAGATTATCGGCACCCCTTTCACCCGCATCAGCGCGACACAGGACACCCAGCTACTGGGCACTGCCCTGATTGGCAACGACAGCACCTGCAGCCTGACGCTGAATAGAGCCCTAGCGGGAGATAGCCTGACGCTGACCGCCACACGCCCCGGTGCCATCCCTCTTGTAGCAGTGCTGCCCATCATAAGCCCTAGAAAGGCCCGGCTTGCCATCACCCAGTACAGATTAGACAACAGCCTGCTGCATGTCGTCATAAAGAATGTGGGGCATGAGACTGCCCGACAACACCATATACACCTCACGCAGGACAGTATCGACAGAATGGCCGGGGCCACGTTTGGCATACTGCCGCCGATGCCGCTATACTCGCTGCTGCCACAAATGGACACGACGGTCTCCTTCGACTTGGGCAGCATGAGCATCGGCAACGAGCCACTATTGTCTGCCACACTGACGGTTACCGACAGTTTGCTGCAGGCCTACAGCATGTTGCGCATAGCAACACCCACACCCGATTTGCGGCCTAAGATTGTAGGAGTTGCGGTGCTGGACTCGACTGGGGAAACAGTTGGGGAGCTACTACCCCTTCGGAACTACCAGCTAGCAGTAAGTATCTCAAGATCTGCTGACTCAGTAAGCTGTCGGGGAATAGGAGTCTCATCAGAGGAAGCGGAATCTTCAGAAGGAGAATACCGCATTCCGTTTACTGTGGAAGAGGATGCAGACCACCTGTTCATTGCGCTGGCAGCCTATAAAGACCGCTGGCAGCACCATTACGAATGCTGGCTGCTACCCTACAGCACATGGGAACGGTTTGAAACAGGCGACTTCGCCAACCTCCCATGGCATCAACATCGCCTATATCCTTGGCTGATAGACAGCAGCGATGCCCATGGAGGACATTTCTGTGCCCGATCGGGGAAGGTGGACCATGCACAAAAATCGACAATGGAATTGGAAGTGGAGACTTTGGCAGACGACAGCATATCGTTTTGGTTCAGAGTGTCGAGCGAGGCACACGACTGGCTCTACTTCTACATCGACGACCGCAAGGTAGGCTACTGGAGCGGCAACAGCGGATGGCGGAGATACGCACGCCTGTTGCAAGCTGGCAAGCATCGGTTGCAATGGATTTACCAAAAGGACGCATCGCGAAGCGAACGCGAGGACTGCGCCTATATAGACGACCTACGCCTGCCACTGGCAATATGGCAACAACGCTACGGCACATCGGAACAGAATAGCACAATAGCGTCCATAGTGCCATTCGACGAAAAAGTAATATACGCCGTATACCCCAACCCCACCTCGGAAAGCGTAACCATTGTACTGGAAAACAGCGCACAGCCTCGACTAATCGAGTTGTTTGACATGTGTGGAAGGAAGGTTGATGAAATTTTAATTCCACCAAATTGCAACTTGACACAATATTTCACCACCCTTTTACGTTTTGGGGTGTATTCGATGGTGCTTCACGACTCAAAAGGCAACCACGTACAAAAATTGATAGTAACGAAATAAGCACATGCAGCAAATAGATACGCTACCTCCTTACTGCCCGCCTTCCAGTCTTGCTGGAGTGGCTTCCGCTGTTGACACGACAACCAACTCGTGGTCGTGGGTAGGCGATTCGACAGTCTATTGTTGTGTGTATGACTCCATCTTCACACCTGTTAAACAGGCACCGCCCGAGGTACGGAAGAGTCTCTTCTCCCACCATGAACTGACGGTGCAGCACAACCACGAAATCGACATCCATCACGAAGGGACAAACGGTTGGTTTCTCGGAGTAATCATACTATCCATCTTCCTTCTTTGCATCTATCTGCGGCGCAAGCAGATTGACCTGCTGACGCTACTGCAATCCGCCATCGACCATCGCGCCATGGGCCGCATGCTACGCGACACTAATCTAACCCACGCCCCCGACCAAGCTCCCATAGCCCTGCTGATGTTGCTCCCAGTCACGCTGGTAGGCTATTTCTTTCTCTTTTCCCACCCCGGCAATATGTGGAGGGACATATTGCAATATCTCATGGTGTATGCCGCCAGCATTGTCATCTATTTCACCCGCAACGGGATATTCCGGTTCATCGGCAACGCATTCAATAACGGTGATTCGGTCCACATCTACCTTTCAAGCAACTACATCTACCATCTGCTCTACACCATCTGTGCTACGGCACTTGCATTCTTTGTATGCTACACCGACTCGGTGGGAAAAGTTTTCTTCTACATCCTCGCCGGAATCATCGCCCTACTCTTTACCATACGGATGATTCGGGGGCTGAAACTTATTTTAACATTTTCAAAAACACCCAAAGTCTATTTATTTTACTATCTTTGCATCCTCGAAATCGTCCCAATAATAGTCATAACAAAGGTCATAATTTCGTACTAATTAGATATTTGCGTTAATAGAACAGTTTACATGAAAATCAAAAAAATCCTGATTTCACAGCCCGAGCCTGCCGATCTTGAGAAGTCTCCCTACAAGAATCTGGTCACCAAATATGGCATTGATATAACTTTCTATAAATTTTTTGAGGTAGTCGGACTCACCGCAACGGAATTCCGCAAAAGCCGCATACACCTGTCAGAATACACCGCTGTTATTTTCAACAGCAAGAACTCTGTCGACCATTTCTTCCGCCTCGCAAAGGACCTGCGCACAACCATCCCCGACTCAATGAAATATTTTTGCGCCACCGAGGCGATAGCCCTCTATCTGCAAAACTACATCCAGTATCGCAAGCGCAAGATATTCTTCGGCAACCAATACTTCTCCGACCTCATCGAAGTGTTGCAAAAACACCGTGAAGAAAAATTCCTCTTCCCCTGCTCAGACGAAAAGCAGACCGAATACACCAAACTCCTCGACAAGGCAAAATTCAAATACACCAAGGCGACGATGTACACCTCCGTCCCGCGCGACCTGACGCAGTTCAACCTCAAGGACTTCGACATGATTTGCCTCTTCTCGCCTATCGGGGTGCGCTCACTTGTTCAAAACTTCCCCAACATTGCCGAAGAAAACCACATGATTGCAGCCTTCGGCACCTCTACCCATTCCGCCCTTAAGGCAGCCGGCATCAAACTGAGCATTGCCGCCCCCACTAAGTCGTCGCCCTCGATGGCAATGGCTATAGAGAACTATATCAATGGTAAGGGTCAGGACGACACTGTTATCATCCGCCCCTCGTCAATGAAAAAAGACCTCGTGCATGGGAGAGGCCTCAATTCCAGCGTGACCGGCTCCCGTAAACCTAAATCGGTCTTTGCCAACAAAGCTAAGTACAAACAGCTTCAGGAAGAGCGCAAAGCTCAAGCAGCAGCCCGACGTGCGGAACGTCAGGCGGCCAAGGCAGCAGCTGAACAGGCGAAAGTGGAAGGCTGAGCGTGGGGAGTGGCAACTTTCAATTCCAGAAAAAAGAACGCCTCTGCAGTGAGAAACTGATTGAGGGAGTGTTCCATTCAGGGCATCGGATAATGGTGTTCCCATATAGTTTGCATTGGCAATTAGTCAATACAAAAGCATTGCCCGAGCGCGTTCCTGCACAGGTGTTAATTGCCACCTCGAAGAAGAAATTTCATCACGCAGTAGACCGCAACCGCGTCAAACGGCTGACGCGCGAATGCTACCGGCTGCACAAGCCTCAGCTATATGAGTACCTTGAGAGCAACGGACTCTCGCTGGTGCTGGCCATCAACTACGTGCACAACGAGATACTTGACTTCGCCACATTGATGCACAAATTCGACAAGTTGACGACATCATTGATTGCCGACATAGGACGGTATTTACCCAACGAGTCATGTCAATGAATACAATTTGGGAAAGGATGTGCCACGGGGTTTATGCCATCTGGCAACTGATTGGCAAGAGCCTTGCCAAACTGATGCTTGGGCTTATCTGGTTATACCGCCACTGCATCTCCCCCCTCACCCCTGCCGCCTGCCGCTATACACCCACTTGTTCGCAATACGCGGTGGAGGCTATTAAGAAGTACGGCCCCTTCAAGGGTGGTTGGCTGGCATTGAAACGCATTCTGCGTTGCAATCCGTGGGGTGGGTCGGGGTATGACCCGGTACCGTAATCTTTTCACTGCTCGAAAGCCCATCTATGGTGCGGGGCAGGAAATCGCTATACATACAATATAATGCAGACTGGCATACCTACAGTTATTGTGTCGGCTGGGGTGGCTGTGTCCGTGAACCGAATAACCATATATGCCTTTCGGGGTTAACAAACTTTTTTGTAAGAAAAAGATACCCATATTCAAAAAAAAGTGTATTTTTGCATTGTCATCCAACCGAGCCCCTGATGGGCAAGTGGGTGGGTGACAGGACATAACAAAAGACGTTGAGCTAAACGTTTTATCTGCGGTCATCGAATCTCGCAAATTCAATATTTCCCGCACGGTAAAGCAACGCCAACGCCTATTGGTGTGTAATATGCGTTAGTTCGTATATCTGCACAGCGTGGGCTCGGCATTGTTTATCTTCGGGAAATGGGCATGCGAGAGCCTCGATGACGGGATAAACGATGAGTTTGATACCCGCGCTTTTTTTTATGTTCCTCCTCTTTGACAGTTAACTGTATTTCGTGGTGCAGGTATCAGCCATGTTTTTAAATCTTGAATCATGAAGAAACAAGAAAAAACAACTGCGGCCATACACCGCAAACAGGCGTACGACGCGCCTGAGGTAGAAATTCTGCAAGCCCACGTCGAAAAAGGGTTTCAGAGCAGTCGGATTGTCGGTGATGCCACTGGCGAAGGGCTTCAAGAAACTGGCACTGGCGACAATTCATTATTCACTTAATCAAACCACCGCACTATGAAGAAACTTACATTACATGGAGTGGCACTGGCCACCATGACAGTTTTCGCTTTGGTTTCTTGCCAAAAGGAGAAAGTGACTATTTCTGAATTCACCGCCACCGTGGAGCACTGCACCGACGACAACGGCAAGGTGATGCTTGACGGCAACGTGCTGCGCTGGACTGACGGCGACCAGATTGCCGTTTGGGGCTCGGACGGCATGGGTACCTACACCACTAGCAACGTGGGAGAGTACGTCACCACCTTCAACTTCACCGAGGGCGACGACCCTGGCGACCCCACCTACACCGCCATCTACCCCGCCAGCCTGGCACAGCGGCAGGCAGTAATCCTACTTCCACCAGTGCAGACCAGCACCGACGGCTCCCTACAGCAGTTCCCCATGATGGCCCGCTCCAGCAACAGCGAGCTGGTGTTCAAAAACCTCTGCGGTGCCCTGCGGCTACGTCTGCAAGCCACCGGCAAGAGTGTAGTGGGAATAGCATTAGCCTATCCAGATAGTTACAGATACACCTCCAACATATACCTCTGGGGACTTTTTCAACTTAACTATAACAATGGTGAACCCACAATAGGATATAGTGCCAACGGTGGTCTTCAAGTGATGCTCTCTATCACTAACCCGCAAGACATCACTACAGCCAAGGACTTCTACATTTCCCTGCCTCCTAACACATACGGAGCAGGATTCACTATCAAGATTTACACCTCCGACGGCAGTGTCTGTACCAAGACCATTACCTCTGGACACAGCTTCCGCATCGAACGTAGCGGCATCTTTACTATCACGCTTAGCGGCAATGACCTGGAGTTTGTACCCGATGCAGGAACCTTGAACGGCGAGTTTTCTGTTAGCCCCACAAAAAAGGTACGATTCTCACAGGGCGACTTGATGTACACAGGATTTGGTACCCATGCAGTGGCTGATGGGGGCATGGCTGAAGGCACTTGGCGGTTCGCACACACTCAATACATTTACAATATTAATCCTGCATCCGGAAATAGCTATGCTACTCAATGGATTACAGGCTTTGGTTGGGGAACAAGCGGCTGGAATAGCGGTGCCAACAATTATTTGCCTTACCAGACAGGTGGGAGCAATAGTGATTATTGCCCGGGAGGTAACCAAGAGAACAATCTTGAAGGCCCATATGCTTATGCCGATTGGGGAGTATACAACGCCATACTGAATGGGGGCAATCAACCCCAACAATGGCGCACCCTTTCATCTGACGAATGGGAGTACCTGCTTAACCAACGACGCGGACACGCCGTAAAATGGGGTATTGCTTATATAGATGGAACACAAGCGTTGGTAATCCTACCCGACAGCTGGAATCTTCCCGATGGGGTAGAGTTCAATGAAGGACCTGCTATTGGTGGTACCGTTCTAAACAGATATTCTGCTTATCAATGGAGTCTTATGGAGGCCGCTGGAGCAGTTTGTCTGTCTGGATACTACTACTGGTCCATCAATTCTGATAATCTATATGCAGCTATAGTCAATATTCAAACTGTACAAGTCACATCAGGTGCTCGACCAAATGGTTTCTGGGTTCGCCTTGTTAAAGACGTGAACTAACCTTTGTGGCCTTACGGTCATACCTGAGAGCTATGAATAGCAGCCTGTTCATAGCTCTCTTTTTATTCCCAATCATTGGTACTCGTCAAAGAAAACAATAGGCATTCTATTTCATCATAAAAATCAATACTATACAAATATGTGCCCAATTATTAGAATCACGAAATCTGAGAATGCGCGAGTTTCTGAATGCAAAAATCTCAGAGAATGCGCAGGTTTCTACCACCAACAAGCGTCCTCACAGACAATTTTTGCTCTAGTCTGGTGTGGCACGCGGTTATGACGAGATAGAATCCCAAAGACACTAACGGCCTGAAAGGCCAATAAGCAATAGCCTTATACTGAGAACTGATAGCCTTTCAGTCCTTTTAGTAATTATTGTAGGTATAACAAGCTAGAGCGAACATTCTATGTCCAATAGTACTTGTCAAACTTTAGTTATAATAACTTGATGGCTATCGCCGCACAGGCTTCGGCATCGGCGAGGGCATGGTGGTGGTTTTCCAGATGAAAACCACAGGCCTCCGCCACAGTGTGCAACTGGTGGTTGGGCAGGTATCGCAAATGCCGGCGGGCTGCACGGCAAGTACAGTAGAACTTATAGTCGGGCCAGTCCATCTGATACACCCGCATTACAGCTCGCAGACAGCCCTCGTCAAAAGGCGAATTGTGTGCCACCAATGGTAGTCCTTCTATCATCGGAGCCACACGCGCCCATATCTTGGGGAATACCTCGGCACTGTCGGTATCATCGGGGCCTAATCCATGCACACGCTGACAGAACCAAGTGTAATAGTTGGGCTCAGGCTGTATCAGACTATAGAACGTGTCGTACACCTTACCACCGCGCACTACTACCACCCCCACGCTGCACACACTGCTGCGCTCCCCGTTGGCGGTCTCGAAATCTATGGCTGCAAAATCCTGCATAATTGTTTTCTACCTATAGTCGTCTCTACTATTGTTGCTGTAATACCCCTTATACATAAAGAGTTTCAACATTACAGCAGCATTCAATTCCATTGCGAATATACTCTCAGATTTTCTATAAGATAACCTCTAACGATTTTATTTCGACCACGAAATACACGAATCTGATGAATTGTTGTTCGTGCAACTCGTGTAATTCGTGGTCTTCAAAAAATGATTATTTAGTAGTTGTCTATCTGATTAACATGACCAAGATAGTCCAATTTCGGTACTGTCTATTCGCGTAGATTATAGATATTGCTCTCTAGTCGAGCAATATTCTTAGTCAGTAGAACAAGTAATTCCTCCAACTATTTCAAGAATGTCTCGTAGTAATCGAACATCTTCTCGTAGAGGTGCAGACGGTCGTAGCCACGGACGTTATGCTCGTGGTGCGGATAGACGAAATAGTCCACCTGCTTCCCGGCCTTGATACAGGCATCGATAAACTCGATGCTGTTCTGCCACACCACGGTGTTGTCTTCAGCGCCATGAATGACGAGCAGCCTGCCCTGCAGGTCTTTTGCCTTCGACAGGAGCGAGTTGCCTGCATAGCCGTCGGGATTCTCTTGCGGGGTGTCCATATAGCGTTCGCCATACATTACTTCATACCATTTCCAGTCAATGACAGGACCACCGGCACAGCCCACTTTGAATATCTCGGGATGTGTCAGTTTCATAGTGATGGTCATAAAGCCACCGAAACTCCAACCCTCGACACCCATACGGTCCTTGTCGACGTAGGGTAGCGACTGAAGGAATTTGACACCCTCCAGTTGGTCAGCCATCTCGATGGTACCGAGCTGACGATGGGTGCAGCTCTCAAACTCGAAGCCACGGTTGTCAGTGCCGCGATTGTCGAGAGTAAACACCACATAGCCCTGTTGCGCCAGGAAGAGGAAATAGAGGTTGCCTCCACCCAGCCAGCTGTCAGTAACTAACTGGCTGTGAGGACCGCCATAGACATATACCAAGGTCGGGTACTTCTTCCCAGCCTCCATATTGGGAGGAGTGATGAGACGGTAGTAAAGGTCGGTGACACCGTCAGCAGCTTTGATACTACCCATGTCAATATGAGGCATAGCGTAGTCGGCAAGAGGGTTGGCAAGGTCGTAGAGATTCATCTCCGATACCAGCTTGGCACCCTTGAATTTGCAGACGTTGCAGCGTCCGGGGAGATTCACTCCGTTGTAGCTGTCGATAACCATAGTGCCATCGGCACTGACCACGACATGATGCGTACCCTCCGTAGGGGTGATGGGTGTCATTTCGAGGGTGGCGAGGTTCACACAATAGGCTGCACGACCTGTAGGATTGTCCTTATTGGCATAGACGAATAGGTTCTCCGCCTTGGCATCGAAGCCAATGACGCCCTCCACCTCATATTTGCCACGGGTGACCTGCTTGAGCAACTCGCCGTCAGTGTTGTATAGATAGAGGTGCTTGTATCCGTCGCGCAGGCTGAACCAGAGGAACTGGTTGGGATGGCCAGGGATGAACAGCATGGGGTCGCATGGTTCCACATAGCGACTATTCTGCTCTTCGAAGAGAACGGTGTCGAATTCACCGTCTGCCACATCATAACGTTCAAGCCACATGTGGTTCTGCTCGCGATTGATTTTGGCTATATAGAGATACTCCTCGTTGGGGTCCCAACTGATATTGGTAAGGTAGTTCTCGCGCTCGGCGACACTCTCGTCGCGACGGGTGTCGAGATACAACACCGAATCGTTGGCGGTATTATAGATGCCTACCGTCACCTCATGGCTCTTCATACCTGCCATGGGGTATTTGAACGGCTGCTCGCGGGCAATACGTGCCGTGGTGTTCACCAACGGGTAGTCTGTCACCATCGACTGATCCATGCGATAGAAGGCCAGCAAGTTGCCCTTGGGCGACCAGAATGTACCCTTCTCAATGCCAAATTCGTTACGATGCACCGACTGGCCAAACACGATGTCCTGGTCGGGATCTTCAATGGAGAACACTTTGCCCCTATCATACACATAGAGATTGTTATTCATCGTATAGGCCGACTTGTAGCCCGTTTCTTCCATATCAAGGTGGCTGGCATTCTCTGTGGGGTAGTTGGCAACGGTTGCGAGAGTACGCTTGGCAAGATTGTACTGCAACACCTTGCCACCATTGTTAAAACGGATTTCCTTGCTGTTAAGCACCTTTATGGAAGGCATATACGCCATTACATCCATATCGGCCGATACCAACACCTTGTTCAGCTGCGAAAGGGTAAGTATTGCCTTCGCCTTGCCCGCCTTGCCCATATACAGAACCGTGTCCTGAACATAGGCTATCTGGTTGGTGTTGCCCACAAACTGCACACCGCGCATAGTGGCACGGGGATAGAGGCTTCCAGTCATCAGCTGCTTGGAGCTGAGCATTTTGTTCTGCGCAAAAACGCTGACTGATAAAGCCAGCGTGAAAATAACAATTACGACTTTTTTCATGTTTCGACTAGTATTTTTTCCAATTTCTCAAACGGAGGTTGAATACACCAAAGAATGCCTCCTTGAATATCTTCATGCTCATCTTCGACGTGCCCAACACGCGGTCGGTGAAGATGATTGGCACCTCGTATATCTTATATCCCAATCGGGTGACGGTATATTTCATCTCTATCTGGAATGCATAGCCGACAAATTTCACCTTGTCGAACTTCATCTTCTCCAGTACCCGTCGACTGTAGCAGACAAATCCCGCCGTAGAGTCCATCACCTTCATGCGTGTGACAAAACGCACATACACCGATGCGAAATACGACATCATCAGACGTCCCATAGGCCAGTTCACAACGCTAATCTTGCCATCCACATAACGCGAGCCTACCACCACATCGCCCTTGCCCGTGGAGCAGGCCTCATAGAGACGTGGCAGGTCGTCGGGATTGTGCGAAAAGTCGGCGTCCATCTCAATCATATACTCATACCCATGCTCCAACCCCCAACGGAACCCGTCTAAGTAGGCAGTGCCCAGACCCAGTTTGCCTCTACGTTCTTTGATAAACAGACGGTCTGGAAACTCCTGCATCAGACGCTTCACAATGTCTGCCGTACCATCGGGCGAATTGTCCTCGATGATAAGCATATCAAATTCCTTCTCCAACGAGAACACCTTGCGGATAATCCTTTCGATATTCTCCTTTTCGTTGTATGTCGGCGTAATAACTAATGTATCTGACATTTGTATCAATTTTTATATCTCAACTTGAATCATCTTCTGCGCAGCAAGAATGGCAGTATGGCCAGCCAACCCACTACACTTCCAATAATATTGGCCACCAAATCGTTGACATCAAATCCGCGATACGGCAGCAGGTATTGCACAAACTCGGTGAATATTCCAATCACAATGGCCAACAACAGGATATGCCCTTTGCGACGATTGAGATAATCCATCAAGAAGAAAGGACAAAGAATATAAACTGCCCCATGCAAAAGATGGTCCAATCGCAAGCCGAACACAATGCGGTTCAAAGCCACGTCCAATCCATTCAGCGGCGCCCACATCAACACTGCCAGCAGCACAAAGTACAGCACCGCCCAACGGCGACGTGCCTTGCTGTTGGCCAGTTTCACGATAAGGCTGCGCACATTGCGGCGGCAGAGCACTCGGCGCGATGCCTTGTGCCACCATGCTCCCTCACAATCCACCTCCGAGCCATCGGGACGGATAATGGTCGTCAGCTTTGCCAGCACCTGCTCGCGCGGCACCTCCTCGTTCGAGTAGCAGTTGTCACCTCTGAACACATGTACACCATCTCTGATCCTCAACAGTCTGTGAATGATATAGTGGTTGTTGTAAAAAAAGAGGTACACCTCACCTGGCACACACTTCTCTCCCTCCGCTAATGGGCGGAGCTTAATCTTGTCGCCCTCGCCATTAATCAAAGGAAGCATGCTGCGTCCGCCAAAAAGCATGGTCACTTCCATGCCCTCTTTCAAGCGTTCGCACATCTCTACCAACAAGAAATTGTCGGGACTGTTAGGCAACGATATTTGGATAGTTTCCACGGTATACAACTTTGAGCGGTTTTGATTCCAACTGGCGCGACAGCCAACTCTCTATTTTCAACTACTGAAAATGGCATCATGGCTAGTCCATGCGGCAGCCTCGTCAGGCAGGCACTCCAAATGGAACACTGGAGCCGCCGACAACACGTCCGACAGCATATCAACCACCATATCTTCGTACTTTTCGTCCTGCGCCAAAGCCGGGGGACACGAAGGCTGGATAGCAGAAAATGCCTCCACCACGCTCAGCCGCTTAATCTTGTTATAAGGAGCCTGCGACAGCCGCACCGCCGCAGCCAGCGGGAAACGAAGTTGGTGGTAGCAATGCGTCTTGCCACTCCACGGCGAGCCATACACCACCGGCACCCCATTTTCCACAGCCAGCACCGGACTATCGTCGTTCAGCAGGTGTGCATCGGGGATATGTTTCAACCACAAGCGAGTATGCGTGCTCTTGCCCGTGCCAGACTCGCCAAGGAACAACACCGCCTTGTTCTGATGGACGATAACCGAAGAATGAATCAGCACCATCTTGCTCGATGCCGACATCAGGCTCAGTGCCATCCACAAAGCAAAACGCAGCAACATCGGGTCGATGCCAACCGTCGCCTCCACCATATTGCCTCCGCAATAACGCATCAGCAGCGGTGAATCCGATTCTGGAGTCGTCATCATAAAATAATAAGTGCCCTCCGCGCGGGCAAACACACTCACCGAATTATCCACCTCTGAGACGAAACTATACAGCTCCGTCCAACTCTCAGGCTTCACAAGCTTGTGCCCGAACTCAACTGTCCATTCTGGCTCTTCGTCCGGCGACACCTCAAACACGGGGAAACCCGGCATCGTGCGCAACATCGCAACCTCATCGTCACCCACAATACGGACACGATGGTTGGCAATCAGATACATAATTCTGTCAGCCATGGCTCAAACCTTATTCGGGCAGCAGAAGCCCATTCTCACGTAGGGTCTCCACCCATTTCATTGCGTCGGCACTCGCCACGTCGGGCGACACCTCGTAATTGTCCAACAGCACCTGTGTGGCATCGAGGACAGAAAAATCCTTGCCCTGCAACGTGTCCCACATAAGCAAAGCCGATTCGTTAAACGCAACAACGCGGGTCATGTCCCCACTTGTCTTTCCTTGTAACAGAATGATATTCTCGCCCGCAACCTTGCGGACCTTGTAAATTGGATTAATTTTCATGCTGCAAAAATACGAAAAAAAACTGACATATTAGATTTTGTACAAAAAAACATTCCTTTCGGCATCTGTGCGCCCTGATACACAACACCTCACCTAAGCCCCAATGAATGCACAAAACGAGTCGGCCTGCTGCTTCAATTCGGCAATCTGCTCGTCAGCAAGAACAAACTCACCCTTAGTCCAAGCCTCAGCTTCGAGGGCAATGCCGGTTTGCGGCTCATGCATCAAATCCATCTTCATAAAGTCGAGCAACTCGGTCAGTTTGGCACGACAACTCTGTGTGCGGTTCTTGCCACCCGCGCCACAAATAGCAACCTTCTTTTCTAAAACAGCTGACGGATTTTGGAAATTCGACATATCCATGGGGCGCGACAACCAGTCGAGCAGATTCTTTAGAACGCCTGGATAGCTGAAGTTATACTCCGGCGTGAATATCCATAGTGCATCGGCTTCAACCACCTCTTTGCGCACCCGCGCCACGACGGGATGCACAGGCATCTCCAAATCTTGGTTCATCATTGGCAGGTCGTAGTAGTCAAGGTACTTTACGTTACACCTATTGGCAATCATGCCTTCCGCCACCTTGGCCAACTGCCGGTTGAACGACTGCTCCCGCATGGTGCCTACAATAAATAGTACATTCTTCATAATTCAGTAATTTTTAATTGTTACCATCATTTGCAAAAGTACACATTATTTCCAACATTGCAAAATATTTTTTATCAATTCAAATAATTTTAGTACTTTTGCAGTCGTAAAAATCAACAATATGGAAACAGCAGTTGCACACACAAACGGCTCGGTTTCAATGCACTTGCCAAGGACACGAAAAACTCGTCCCGTTCACGACGACATTGACCTTGACAACGACGAACTCAATGCGCAAGTAGAGGCAGGGCTGGAAAATTTCTTCGCACACCAACGTGAACTGATGGATGGAGAAAGCCTGCCCGAAGGCTGTATCAGCCTTGAAGAGTCTTACCGCAAGTCCATTAACCGACTGAATGAGCACTATGCATGAACGCATGGTCGTCCTTACCACCGAGGCTGACCGTGACATGGAACGCGTCGAAGCCTATGTAGCGGAGATTTACCGTCCCGAAGCGGGGCGGCGTTATGTCAGGCGGCTCTACTTGTACATTTCAGAGCTCTCCTTTGCTGCCAGCACCATCCCTCCCAGTAGTTACCTCGTCACCCGACGCATCCACCCCGAAGCCCGTACAATGGCTGTAATGCACCGCTGGACAATCGTATTCCATATCTATGGCGACTACGTCATTGTCGACCGAATAATAGCATCAAAAATGATGACTGAATAGTATCAACAAAAACAACATGAAATGACATAGAAACTGACATATTGAATAAGACATCATATTGAGCTTGACACTCTTGTTTCCTCAGTGTTTAAGTCTGGAAAACTATACATTGTAAACGGGAATAAGTTGTGAAAAGTTCGCGCGTTGGCGTGAATCTCTTTGCACTTATTTGTTTACACGGTACTTTCCAGACACCGACACTGAAAATAAGTGGGATTAAGAACAAAGGATTTACGCCTTTCTATATGCCCCCTACCCTAACATCGGCCTCCTAGCTCAATAGTCGGAATCCGAAATTGTATAATCAAAATAAAACTGAAGAAGCAACAGTATAAAACAGCCACACAAAAATGGCAAGACATTGGGTTAAACTAGGGGATAATCATTGGGCATGGATGTCCGATGAAGAATATAATAAGCATAATAGTTTAGGTTGTTTTGGATGGGCTTTTGTAATTCTAATGGTACTAAGTGCTATTACAACGACCTGTAATGATGAAAAGAAAAAAGACAAGAAAGAACCAGATGTGGAACAATCTGACAGGAAAACCAAGAAGAATTCGCAAAAAGCTGAAACAAAAAAGAATGCCATCTTGAATCCAACTACAACACATGTTACTCAAGAGGAAAATGACAATTATGAAACTGAAGCAAGCTCTACGCCTCAACTTCAATTAGATCCATTTTGCATTGAGAACGAAGAACCAGAGGAAATTATACCTATTGGAAAAGATGAAAGTAATGATACTAATGATAATAATTGATTAGTAATTTTCACAACTATCTTATGGAAAATGTAGATTATTCACTCTTCATGCACGACGATTCCGAAGGTGACTATGGCAAAGAGACCATGCTCGACTACCAGATGTCGTGGGTGATGCGCGTTGCCGCAAACAAAGCAATACTGAAGAAGAACCCGACACTGCACAAACGCTGCTCCAACATTCTGCTCAAACTTATTGGAAAGAGCGGATGCAATGACATCGAGATTATTAGCGTTGAAGTGTGGAAGCAATGGCAGCGCATCGATGTGTCGGCAAATATTATAATCAAATGCAACGGCAGGGATGAGAAACACCTCGTTGTATTAGAGGACAAGGCCTACACGATGATACACGGAGACCAACTCAACCGTTATGAGACAATCATCAATGAGACTTACAACGAGAATGACTATCTTAAAGACTTTGAGAAACACTTTTGGGTAATCACATTCTTTGGCGAGTCAGAAGCAGGATACAGTGCACTGAATTGGTATTGCAAGGATGCAAAAGCCGATTGGAGGCTGCTCTCATTCGAACAAATAATCGATGATGATTACACACCGACTGGCAGTGATTTGTTTGATGACTTTTGGGTGAAGTCTTGGTAAAATCCATACCCAAAAAACTGGTGATCTACGGACAATACTCAAAAACCCAGGTCTCAGCCTATCTTTTAATGAATCCGAATTAAAAAAGGAGCCTCATTAAGAAACTCCTTTTTTATTTGATAGGTCTTGCATACATTGTCTCTACTCTTTCTCCACCGGCACCTGAATAATCGAAAGCCATTTCTCGGGGTCTTTCTGATTCCAGACCCCGTCGATGTAGACCGTGCGGTGCTGACCTACGACGTGATAGCCCTGCTCCTCGATGTAACGAAAGAGCTCGGTGAACGACTCATAGAAACGCTCGTAAGGGCCGTAATGTGCCATACAGAGGGCTGTGGGTACTTCGGGCAGTCGTTTGAACTGGATGATGGCACTATCTTGCCCCATCTCTTCCACCTGCTCACAGTATTCGATGTCGATATCCGTGGGCGTATACTCCTTGTTATGTTCCACAGTGAAGCAGTAGCCCGGCACAGGGCAGCGGCAGCCGAGGCGGTGCATCTCCGGCCCGATGACATCAACACAGAGCGGACCGAGGTCCTGCCAGTTCTTGATTACCTCGCGGTGCGAGGCCACAATAATTAAAGGTAAGGTTTGAATTGAAAACTTTTCCATGTTGTTAATCTTTTTACGGGAGTCTCGCATTGACAGCAAGAGTTGCATCCGTCCCTGGAGGAAATGCAGTTGACGCTCGCAGTCGGCAATCTTCTGCTCCAATTGCTCGAGAGGCGGCACAGCGGTGTCGCTGTCGAAAATCTCCTTTATTTCCGCCAACGAGAAACCCATGCCTTGCAGTGTGCGGATGGTCGTGAGGCGTTGCATCTGAGTCAGACTGTAGTAGCGATAGCCCGTCCACTCGTCCACCTCGTTGGGCTGCAAAAGTCCCTTCTGTTCGTACAGCCGCAGGGTCTTTACGGTCACTTGCATCATCTTTGAGAACTCCCCGATTTTTAATTTAGTTCTGTAAATCATTATCGTACGACAATATTGTTTGTTTGATATCGAATGCAAAGATACAGCATGACCCAAGGGACGAGTCAAACACTTTAACACATTTTATATATTTTGCTATCGCTTACGGTTCTTCCTTTCCTTCTCTATTGTGAGGATTAGCTCGATGTTCAGACGCTCAACTTGTGTCAGATCAGTTGGTTGTTCCTTAACTGTATACCAAATCCCTCCTTTGTTATAGAAATCGGCGAGACGCTGGTCGGAGAAACGACGACCATGTCGGGCATATATCTCATTGCGGATAAGGCGCAACACCTCGGCTGGATATGGCTCTAAGTAGCCCCGTGTGAGCAGTCCAGTGGAAGCCTCTGGCCAATGTCCAGGAACACCTTTGTCGAGCTTTGTTTTCTCAAGATGGCAGAGCAACTTGCCCCGAGAAATCCATTCCAGGTCGTTTGCTCCTTTCTCAACATGTACGATACCATTATAGAAATCCAGACCTTCAGCCGTCATCACAAAGCACAGATTACGACCATCGTCGAGGACTAGTATTCGTTCTGGCGAATCCGTCTCTCCCCAGCGGATGGTATAGAAGTAGGCATTGCCCGGTTGGTTGGGAAGAGCGCTAAGGCTATAAACAATTATTTTGTCGGAGGTGATAAGCCACCCCTGCTCTCCCGATGCGTAGTAACTGCCCATAATCTGTCTGAGGATGTCCGATTCTAGCACCGAATCAAAGCCATGAGAAGATTCGTACCATTTATTTACTGAACGTCCGTCATAACGTAAATATATGTCTTCAAGCTTACGTTCTCTTCCATATATCAGCAGTGCCTCCTGACCTTCTATCACTCTATGCACAATGCTATCTTGAAAATAGATAATCGTATCCGTCCAAGCGTTGCCAATTTGATTGGGACGCATAAATATATTAGGATCAGCCGTCTTGCGCCACACATCCACACCATTACCCTCATGCAAACTGAGCGTGACGGTAGAGATTGAACTATCCGTTTCAGATAATACAGGAATAAAATATGCACCATTGTGCCAATAGGTGCCCACCAACGACTGCTGGCAGCGTGGATAGCCCCCTCCAATCATAACCAAACATAGGAGAAATATTATATGCAATGACTCTTTAATCATGGCTATGTAACGCAACCCATCGCACTCTTATTGCACCCTATATACAAAAAAAAGGGAGCCTCGTGTGAGACTCCCGGTGTAGAAGATTGGCGGCGACCTACTTTTCCACAAACGGGTGCAGTATCATCGGCGATGGCGGGCTTAACTTCTCTGTTCGGAATGGTAAGAGGTGGACACCGCCTCCATAGCCGCCAAAAGTAACC
>JAEEGH010002649.1_pt1 | contig 48103 bp, 40 predicted proteins | sample 9134181 | NCBI WGS metagenome assembly JAEEGH01 (sample SAMN16246544, study PRJNA631951) | gut metagenome | biome: gut microbiome; feature: rumen; material: DP-attached | host: Bos | place: Iran: Karaj | collected 2018-10
CCTGCCCGATACTCTATATCAATACACTCGTCGTTGCCTGGAGGAAATGGTCAAGGCCGGATGTTCCCCCGAACTCATTCAGGTTGGCAACGAGATTACCTTCGGGATGCTTTGGCCGAAAGGCAAGGTGGATCCTATGAAACCTGAACGCTGGTCTTATTTCTGCCAACTACTCAATAGTGGCGTAAAGGCTTGTCGCGAAGTTTGTCCCCAGGCAAAGATTATCATCCATACGGAGCATGCGCAGGACTCGGCTGCCACCCTTTCCTACTACGAGAAGCTGGCAGCATACGGAGTTGATTACGACATCATAGGACTTTCATACTACCCTATGTGGCACGAGCGACTGCCCATCCTATCCAAAACGCTCAATATGCTGGAACGCGAGTTTCCGCAAAAGCCGGTGATGATTGTGGAGACCGCCTTCTATTACAGCCATGATAATGACCGCTGGGCCAAACCATCACAATATAGCGAATACTACCCCATTAGTATCGAAGGACAACGGCAGTTCACGGCCGAACTCGTAGCCGAACTGAACCATCATAAAAATGTAACAGGTCTGTTCTGGTGGTTTCCCGAAGAAAACGGTTATAAAAACACCGTCACCAAAGGATGGCTCAACCGTGGACTCTTCAACAACCGCACCGGTTGTGCCCTGCCAGCTTTGCTGGAACTAAAAAAGTTCAGGTAAAGTTTTGCTTTCTCAATAATTATCCATACCTTTGCACACTAACGAACTAATAATAAACAAGAACTACTTATGAAAATCAGAACATTAGTTTTCAGCATCATGGCTCTTGCAGCCATTAACCTCAGCGCACAGACCAAATATGCTGGAGGCGACCTTTCCATGCTTACGAAATACGAAGATGCCAAGGTGGCTTATTATGACAATAACGGCACCAAGATTGAAAACGGGAAGCTGCTGGAGTTCCTGCGCGACGATGCCGGATTCAACATAGTGCGCGTCCGTCTGTTCGTAAATCCCACAGGGGCTACAGGCGTTTGTCAGGACCTCGACTATGTGAAAGTCTTAGGAAAGAAAATCAAGGACGCCGGCATGGCCTTCATGCTCGACTTCCACTACAGCGACACATGGGCCGATCCCAGTAACCAATACACACCGGCAGCATGGAGCAGTCTGAGTGATGCCAACCTCTACACCAAGATTTACGACTACACCAAGGAATGCCTCACCACGCTGAAGAACTACGGGGCTACCCCCGATTTCATCCAGACAGGCAATGAAATTTCCTATGGAATGCTGTGGGGAGCCAGTGGCAGCAGCAGTCCGAAGAAATGCTACACCTCCAGTTCAGCCAACTGGGACCGTTTCATCACTCTGCTTACTAAAGCCGGACAGGCTTGCCGCGAGGTATGCCCCGCCGCTAAGATTATCATCCATACCGAGCGTACCGGCAACTGGTCAACCACGAAAGGCATCTACGATAAGCTCGGTTCGCTTGACTACGACATTATCGGACTGTCATACTATCCCGAATGGCACAACAGCATTGCCACCCTTAAGACCACACTCAGCAACTGCCACTCCACCTATCCCTCCAAAGAGGTGATGATTGTCGAGACCGGTTATTATAATAATTGGTACAGAACCGACGCAACCTATAATTTCGAAAGCACATGGCCCGCATCGCCTGAAGGGCAGAAAAAGTTCCTCACCGACCTGGTGACGGCCACGAAAGACCTGAGCTACGTGACGGGACTGCTCTATTGGTTCCCCGAAGAGAACCAGTCGGCAGGCAATACGGTGTACGCGCCTTGGTACAATCACGGACTTTTCAGCACCTCTACTGGTCATGCCGTGGATGCCCTCTACGTTATTCAGGAATTCCTCGGCAAGAGTTCCAGCACCGAACATGAGGCCAAGCAAATCTATGCGTTGGGCAACGGCGAAGAGTTAGGCGACTGGAATCTAAGCAACTGCAAAGCCATGACTCCATGCGCCGACGGTGTCAGCTATTATATTGATGTAAAACCGACCGGAGACATCTGGCTCTGCTTCAGCGACGGCACCGACCTCAGCTGGGACACCTACAATGCTTCCTACCGCCTGTCAACTGGAGTGAAAGACGATCCCCTCAGCATCGGCAACACCTATCAGTTGTCGAAAGCCGGCGACTTTGCCATGAAACTCGGTGCAGGAGAATACCGCCTCACCGTGAACAGCAAGACATGGGTGCTGAAAGTTAAGGATTTGGCGTCTGCCCATATTGACGGAATAGAAACCGCAGCATCCGCCGATGCCCCCATCTACGACCTCAGCGGCCGCCGCATCACCGAGATGCAGAAACCCGGCGTGTATATCAAAAATAAGAGGAAAATCTTGAAGTAAAAGGACCCTCCCCCTGCCCCTCCCTATAGGGCGGGGAGTAAAAACCATTTGAGCAAGAGTAATTGTTCCCTCCCTATAGGGAGAGCGGGGGGAGGGTCTTCTCTATATGCAGAACTTGGTCACAATAATCAACCACGGCAGGACGATGGGTGATAAAGAGAATGGTCTTGTCGTGATGGGCAAGGATATTCTGTAAGAGCTGGCGCTCAGTTTCCGGGTCAAGTGCGCTGGTGGCCTCATCGAAAAGCATGACGCTACCCTCACGCAGCAGGGCACGGGCAATGGCTATGCGCTGTGCCTGTCCTTCGGATAGTCCCCCGCCCGACTCCGAACACAGACTGTCGAGTCCTGCCGGCAAATCCTTCACGAAATCAGCACAAGCCAGCTGGAGCGCATCGTTCATTTCCTCTTCGGTTGCCGTCACGCGCCCGAGTCTCAGATTCTCACGTATGGTTCCACTCAGCAGCGTATTGCCCTGAGGCACATACACCAGATTGCATCGATGGCGGGGGGACAGAGTGGCATTATCCTTTTCACTATATATTTCGACTTCACCTTTCTGCGGACGGATAAGCGCCAGAATCATTCGCACCAAGGTGGTCTTGCCGGCTCCCGTCTCACCAAGAATGGCAGTACAAGAGCCTGGTTTGAAATCGAACGAAAGGTGATCAATGACCCGTCCTTCTTCCTTTTCGTATGCAAAAGACACATCGTTGAAACGAATGCCACAAGGGGTTTCCATCAGCAATGGGTCACCCTGCTCTTCCAACGGGTTCTCTTCGAGTTCCATCAGTCGCTCAGCAGCCGTGAAAACGCTCACAAACTGAGGCACCAGACGGGTGAGCGAGCGGGCCGGTCCCTGAATCTTGTTCACCAATTGCAGGAAAGCCGTCATGCCGCCGAAGGTCAAAGTGCCCGCCGACATACGCATGGCACTCCAGAGGAAGGCAATCAGATAGCCCAAGGCAAAGCCGAAGTTCAGGATGAGATTCGAGAAGACGGAGAAAGCCGTGCGCTTCACAACCTTCTGCCTCAATTCGCTTTGCGTGTTCTCCAGTTTGTCCACCATCATCGAATCGCTTTCAAGCGTCTTGATGAGCATCCGGTTCTGCACGGTTTCCTGCAATACCGACTGCACCTTTGAATCGCTGTCGCGCACCTCACGGGTGAGAAAACGCATCCTGCTGACATAAAGTTTACTGAACAGGATGAAAATGGGCAGCATCACGATGATGACAATCGAGAGCAGCTTGTCCATGGAGAACAGGTAGAAGAAGGCACCCAGGAAAAGCGCCAGCGTGGAGATTGTGCTGGGAATGGTCTCCGTGAGGAAAACCACCACGTTACCCACGTCTTTCTCCAGACGGTTGATAACGTCGCCGCTATGCAGGCGTTCGCGCCCCTGCCATTCGGAGCGCAGGATGCGGTCGAGCATTTTCTGCTGCATGCGGTTCTGAGCCTTGATGCCCAGAATGTTGCGAACCCAAACGGCGCAGATATTGATGGCAAAGTCGCAGAGTATCAGTCCGCCCATTATCCCTACCGCCCAGTAAAGGCTTCCCTCCACCACATGCGAAGCCACGTCTATAGCATGCTTTACCGCCCATACCTGAGAGAGACTCACCACGGTGGCAAGCAATCCCAGCGAGGCGTTGATGAATGCCTGCAGACGGTTGCCGCGCCATGCGCGCCAAAGCCATTTCAGAATGGCCCTGACACCATAGTGACTGTTCTGCGCCTTGAATATCTCTTTAAAATTCATGTTCTTTTACCCTCTGTTATCCAGTCCCCAAGTCATTTTCTCACGCAACGTAGAGAAATACTTGTGGCCGTTGCGCTTTACGATTTTGATGCAATAAGGGGCCTTGCGGATAGTCAGCCTTGTGCCCTCTTCGCACTTCTCCGAGCGGCCGTCGATGGCTATGAGGAAATTGTGATTGCGACTTTCCACCGAGAGGGTAATCTCTGCATCGTCGCGCACCACGATGGGGCGGATGTTCAGCGAATGGGGAGCCACGGGGGTCAGGCAGAGGATGTCAGACTCTGGCACGATAATCGGACCACCGTTGGAAAGTGAGTAGGCCGTACTGCCGGTGGGGGTGCTAACAATCAGACCGTCGGCCTGATAGGTCACCAGGTATTCGCCGTTCACGTTCGTCCGGATGCTGATCATCGACGCATTGTCGCGTTTCAGCACGGCAATATCGTTCAGCGCACACGGGCATGTCTCGAACGTCTTGCCGTCGGCCTCCACCTGAATCACCGCATGGTCTTCCAGTTTGAACTCACCGGCATAAAGGGCTTTCAGCGAACTCTCAATGTCGCTGGGTCCCACATCGGCCAGGAATCCCAGCCGCCCCATGTTGACACCCATAATGGGAATCTGCTTGTTGCCCACGTAATGGGCAGCCTTCAGGAACGTGCCGTCGCCTCCCATCGAGATGACGAAGTCGGCATCGAAGTCGCGCCCTTCGAAGATACGCGTGGCCACCACTTCATAGTGCTGTCCTTGCGTGAGGAACTCGAAGAATTCCTTCTCGATGTATATTTCAGCCTTGTGCTCAGAGAGAAACGAGAGAATCTTCTGAATCGAAACCGACTTCTTAGCCTGATAGACATTGCCAAAAAGGGCAAAGCGGAGTTTGCGTTGTGCCATAATACCTTATTATTAATAACGTTCTGGATGCAAAGGTATAGAAATAAATGAAGAATGAAGAATGAAGAATGAAGAATTTTCTTATTTTTTTGAAATGCCACAAGGCGAATTTGCATATTTCAAAATTAAATCTTATCTTTGCCCTCAGAAAAAACACTAAAACCATAATACGTATGAAAGCAAAGGTTTATCAATTCATGGCAGACGGCTTCGAGGATGTCGAGGCGCTGATTCCCGTTGACGTGTTAAGAAGAGGCGGTGTTGACATCAAGACCGTGAGTATCATGGGACGGCTCGAGGTGGAGTCTGCCCACGGAGTTACCATCAAGGCCGACATGCTCTTCGAGGATGCCGACCTGAGCGATGCCGACCTGCTGATGTTGCCCGGCGGTATGCCTGGTGCTTCCAATCTCGATGCGCACGAAGGCGTAAAGGCAGCTTTGGTGAAACAGGCCGAGGCAGGCAAGAAGGTGAGCGCCATCTGTGCCGCCCCGTTCGTTCTGGGCAAGCTGGGACTTCTGAAAGGCAAGCGGGCCACTTGTTATCCCGGTTTCGAACAGTATCTGGAAGGTGCCACCTATACGGCAGCCCTCTTTACCATCGATGGCAATATCATCACAGGCGAAGGTCCTGCTGCAGCTTTCCCCTATGCCTATTCCATCCTGGCCCTGCTGACCACAGAGGAAACGGCTACCCAAGTGGCTACTGGCATGCGCTATGTTCACCTGATGATGGGCGACTACGAGGAGTAAGCCGTGGACTATGCCATCATTTTAGGCGGAGGAAAAGGACTGCGCATGGGTTCGGATGTGCCCAAGCAGTTTATTGAGATAGGCGGTCTGCCTATCCTCATGCGCACGATTTTACGTTTCCGGGAATATGGAGATGTAAAAATCATCCTCGTGTTGCCAAAGGATCAACAGTATTATTGGCAACATCTCTGTCAGGTACATCACTTCACCGAGGACTACCAAATAGCCGACGGCGGCAGCGAGCGCTTTTTCAGCATCAAGAATGCCCTGGCGCTGATACCCGACGATGCCCAAGGCGTGGTGGCCGTTCACGACGGTGTGCGTCCCTTCCCTTCAGTTGAAGTCATTGCCCGTTGTTTCGAAACAGCCCGACAGACAGGTTCTGCCGTGCCCGTAATTCCGGTGGTGGAAACCATCCGTCATATAGAGCCAACCCAACCTCAAGCTCAGCCCCTCCCAAAAGGAGGGGAGCCTGGTGGCTGTTCGGGAAAGAGTAATTGCTCCCTCCCTATAGGGAGGGCAGGGGGAGGGTCTTCCACCGTTCCCCGCTCCGAATACCGTCTGGTACAGACTCCCCAGGCCTTCGACATCCAGTTGCACAAACAGGCCTACCGCCAGCCCTTCAACGACGGTTTCACCGACGATGCCTCGGTAGTAGAAGCGTACATGAAAGATTCTTCACTCTTCACTCTTCACTCTTCACTTTCAAGTATCACTTTAGTCGAAGGCAACCGCGAGAACATCAAGATAACCACCCCCTTCGACCTTATCGTAGCCGAAGCACTGGTCTCTTCCCAAGAGAAATCAGGAAAGGGGGCGCATGTATAACATCCTCGAACAAGACATCAAATTCCTGCCTGGCGTAGGTCCTAAGCGGAAGGAAATGTTGCAACGGGAACTAGGCATCGAGACCTATGGCGACCTGTTGCAATACTATCCCTATAAGCATGTGGACCGTTCCAAGCTCTATACCATCAACGAACTCTCCACGGAAGCATTCGTGCAGGTGAAAGGCCGCATCCTGAGTTTTGAGGAGTTTTCCATGGGACCACGGAAAGTCCGTATCGTCGGGCATTTCTCCGACGGCACCGGCATCTGCGACCTGGTTTGGTTTCTTCCTAAAAAACCGAAGAACTTCTATCAGGTCAACACCGAATACATCATCTTCGGCAAACCCACCATCTATGGCGGACGCTATCAGTTTGCCCATCCTGAAATGGACAAGGCCGACAGTCTGCAACTCTCCGAGATGGGCATGCAGCCCTATTACATCACTACGGAGAAAATGAAGAAGGCCGGACTGACCTCGCGCTCCATCGAGAAACTCACGAAGACGCTGCTCCTGCAAATCAAGGAACCGCTGCCCGAGACGCTCCCGCCATTCATCGTCAACCGCCTGCGTTTCGTGAGTCGCGACACAGCTTTCCGTAACATTCATTATCCCAAGACTGCCGACGAACTCAAATATGCCACCGCGCGCCTGAAGTTCGAGGAACTGTTCTATGTGCAGCTGAATATATTAAGGTATGTCCAAGACCAGCGGCGAAAGTACCGAGGCTACATTTTCCAGCATGTGGGAGACTATTTCAACGATTTCTACCATAACCATCTGCCTTTCCCCCTGACTGGTGCACAGAAGCGTGTCATTCGCGAAATCCGCCAGGATACAGGTAGTGGTCGGCAGATGAACCGGCTGTTGCAGGGCGATGTGGGTTCCGGAAAGACACTGGTTGCCCTGATGTCGATGCTCATTGCATTAGACAATGGCTATCAGGCCTGCATCATGGCGCCAACGGAAATCCTGGCCGAACAGCATCTGGCCACCATCCGCCAGTTTCTGGGCGACATGGATATCCGCGTGGAACTGCTCACCGGCGTTGTGAAAGGAAAGAAGCGCAAGGCCGTCCTTCAGGGCATTGCCGATGGTTCGGTACAAATCCTGGTTGGTACCCATGCCGTCATCGAAGACCCCGTACAGTTTCTCCATCTCGGATTCGTCGTCATCGACGAGCAGCACCGCTTCGGCGTGGCCCAGCGCGCCAAGCTATGGAGCAAGGGAGTCAATCCTCCCCACGTGCTCGTGATGACTGCCACCCCCATTCCCCGCACGCTGGCCATGACCATCTACGGCGACCTCGACGTGAGCGTTATCGACGAACTGCCGCCGGGTCGCAAGCCCGTTTATACCGTTCACAAACTAGACTCTCAGATGACATCGCTCTACCAGGGCATCCGCAAGCAGATTCAGCAGGGACGCCAGGTGTATATCGTCTATCCCCTCATTCAGGAAAGCGAGAAGATTGACCTCAGGAACTTGGAGGAAGGCTTCGAAACTATGTGCCAGGTGTTCCCCGAATTCCGCCTCAGCAAGGTGCACGGCAAGATGAAGCCTGCCGACAAAGAAGAGGAGATGCAGAAGTTTGTGCGCGGAGAAACACAGATTCTTGTGGCCACCACCGTCATCGAAGTGGGTGTCAACGTACCCAACGCCTCCGTCATGGTCATCCTCGATGCCCAGCGTTTCGGTCTTTCCCAGCTCCACCAGTTACGCGGCCGCGTGGGCCGTGGTGCTGACCAGAGCTATTGCATCCTGGTCACCAAACCGGAACTGGCTGCAGACACCCGCAAGCGCATCGACATCATGTGCGACACCAACGACGGTTTCATGATTGCCGAAGCCGACCTGAAACTCCGCGGTCCCGGCGATTTGGAGGGGACGCAGCAGAGCGGCATGGCCTTCGACCTGAAGATTGCCGACATTGCCCGCGACGGCCAGCTCGTACAGTTGGCCCGCGACGAAGCCCAGAAGATTGTTGATGACGACCCCGCCTGCCAGAAAGCCGAATACCAGCTGCTCTGGCAACGACTTGCAGAACTCCGCAAGACCAACATCAACTGGAGCGCCATCTCCTGAAAGATGATGTTTTTACAACTTTACTTCCGGCACCACCTGACCATCGAGCAGGTTCACAACGCGTTGGGCGTAGCCTGCATCACGCTCTGAGTGAGTCACCATCAAGACGGTGGTGCCCTCCTGGTTCAGTTGGGTGAGCAACTGCATCACCTCCAGTCCGTTCTTTGAGTCGAGGTTACCAGTCGGCTCGTCAGCAAGAATCAGTTTCGGGTTCATCACCACGGCACGGGCGATGGCTACGCGCTGCTGCTGTCCGCCGGAGAGTTGCTGGGGGAAGTGGTGGGCGCGATGCGAGATGGCCATCCGGCGCAGCACCTCCTCCACGCGCTGGCGGCGCTCCTTCTTCGGCACACCGAGATAGACCAGCGGCAGTTCTACGTTTTCTTCTACGTTAAGTTCGTCAATCAGGTTGAAACTTTGGAACACGAAGCCTATCTGCCCCTTGCGCACTGCCGTGCGCTGGCTTTCCTTCAGCGTGCCGACCTCTTGTCCATCGAGCCAGTATCGGCCGCTGGTGGGGTTGTCGAGCAGGCCCAATATATTTAATAAGGTGGACTTGCCACAACCCGACGGCCCCATGATGGCCACGAACTCACCTTTCTTCACTTCGAGCGATACACCGCCCAGTGCAACGGTCTCCACCTCTTCCGTGCGGAACACCTTCTGAATGTTTTCAAGTTTAATCATAATATGCGTTTTTAATTGTTATTATTCTGTCTTGATATTGTTCACGGGATTCTCAGAAGCAGCGCGCCAGCTCTGGATGATGACGGCGAGCAGGGATACAGTCATGCAGAAACCTCCCGCAAGAACAAATATCCATGGGCTGAGTGCAATGCGGTAGCTGTATTGTGACAGCCATTCGGTGGCATAATAATACAATATAGGAGTGGCAATGATGAAGGCTACTATCGTCTGTATTACAAATTGTCGTAGTAGCAAACGGAGCACTTCACCGTTGGTCGATCCAAAAACCTTACGAACGGCAATTGCTTTCCGATGCTGATGGATGTAGTAGGTTGACATGGCCAGCAAGCCTAACATTGACACTATCAGAGCTACTAATGCAAAGACTGTCAGCAGGCGCATGATGCGTATCTCATTCAGGAACATCATCTCGACGACGTTTTCAAAAGCCTGACAATAATGAGGCTCCATCGGCATTCTGAAAACTCTTTCGTAGCTTTGCCTAATCTGTTTCATCGCTTCTTCTCTACTGCCACGATATTTCACCAGCATTTCAAAGCCAAGCTCTAATGGTTTTTCCTGGACAAGGATTTCCTCATGCTTGTCACTTAATATGTTGCCCAAACAGAAATCATCGATGATGCCGTCAATCTGGATTTGACTCCCGCTATAGAGCATACTGCGCGCATCGGAGTCCAACCCGCGAGACTCAAGACATTTGCGGCTGACGAAGTTGCGCTCTCCATCCTTACCGCTGGTGCCATAGTCAGCGAGAATGGGTATTCCAAGCATCTTCAGCCATCCAGGGCTATTCCAGAACATACGGGTGACAATGGCCTTTCCCTCTATTTTTGAAACATTACCACTACCCCCTTGCAATGGGCTACCTAAACCGATAGTGGCTTTTTCCACACATGCCATCTTGCTCACCTCGTTGAACAAAAGTCCCAGATTGGGAAACATTGACACCTCTGGCGGGCGTACTACGAGAAGCCGCTCTGTGTTGTAGCCCAGTGGCGCATTGATCAGATGGCGTATTTGTAGCCACATGGTTAATGCGATGCCAATGACCACCATGGTACACACATGTTGTGCTATGATGAATACACGTGAGAAATACATCTTGGAATGGCGACGGAAAGTACCTCTCACGATTTCTATCGGACGGGCTGACGAAATGATGATGGCAGGCCCCATGCCCGCTATTAATCCTACCAACAGCGTAAAACCAATGACCGACATGAACACCTGTGGACGATAGAGGTCGCCTGTCTGTATAATATCAATGTCACCAGCAGGATTATTAAAATCCCACACGTCGCTAACATGTGTATTCACCAACCAGTTGACGTATGGTTCAGCAACATAGACCAGAACGACAGCTATGACGAGCGACAGCAAACAGAACAGCATGCTTTCGCTGATAAGTCGGACGAAGACTCCTTTGCGCTGCGAGCCCAGCAGTCGTCTCATAGCCATCTCTCGCATGCGGAAGGTACTCTGAGCCATTGTGAGATTGATATAGTTCAGCATGGCAAAGAGCAGGATGACCAGGCCTGTCATGGAGAGCAATAACGATAATTGACGATTACCCTGGCTGGTTTCACTGCCATAGCTTCTTTCCATAAAGTACATCTCAGGCAATGGATGGAACTGTAGCTTGCTGGGAAAAACTGACGATTTCTTGAACAGCCAGATGCGTTCGGCAAGGAAATCGTTGACGGCCTTTTCTTTCTGCCGCAGATCGCAATTTTCTTTTGCCAACAGATAGACACGGCACTGCCCGTAGCTATTCATTGTCTCGTCTTTGAAGAGAAAACCATTGCCAGTTAGCACTGGAGCCATGTCGGTGCTTACTATCACATCACAAGTTTTAAAATAGGTGTGATTCAACTGAGGCATCACTCCCGTCACCACGAATGTCAGCGAGTCGCGCAGGGTGACACTCTTCCCCATAGGGTTGCCCGAGCCGAAAAGCAGTCGGGCAGTCTCTTCGCTGAGAACGATTGCGTTCCCCTGTTTCAGGGCATGCCGACGGTTTCCCAGTGTCAGCGGGAAATCGAATATCTGGAAAAAGGTAGAGTCTACCATCATCGCCTCAACCATTTTCTTTTCCTGGCCGGGCAATGTCAGCTCTACTTCATTATTCCGTGCTGCACATGAATTTTCAATCTCCGGGAAATGGCTCCGCAGCAGCGACTGCATACACCAGTGTGAATATTCTCCCACTTCGCCCTGGCTTTCGGTGCATATACTATAGATGCGGTCTGCCTTTGAATGCCACCTGTCACGCCCGAATTCCATCTGTGCATAAAGGGTGATGATAATGACAAAGGCCAATGCAACGGAAAGTCCCACGGCATTAACCACAGTGTAGAGCTTATTGCGGCTCAGAAATTTCAAGTAGCTCTTCATACGCTTTATATTCCTTATTTTGACTGATGCAAAGTTACGCCTAAAACGCGAATCCGCCAAGACCCGAGGCCCTGGCGGAAGCGGATTGTCTAAAAATTAGACACTTCGGCGTATGATTTTTAGACACTTTGACTGCAAATCATGCGTGCCATGTCGTTCAGTGAAAGGCATTGGTTGCGACTGATGGCTATGCGTTCGTTGTGATGCTCTTACTTGATGACCAGTACTTCATTGTCTTTGAATGCTTCGTAGCCGCTGGTGATGACGCGCTCACCAGGCTCCAGACCTTCGAGCACTTCATAGTGCTGCGGATTCTGACGGCCAATACGGACATTTCGGCGATAGGCCTTCGAGCCACTTTTGTCGAGCACGAAAATCCACTGCCCGCCCGTGGTCTGGAAGAAAGTGCCGCGCGGAATGAGCACGGCCTGCTCGGGATGGCCCAGCTCGAGGTCGATGTAGTAGGTCTGGCCTGTGCGGATGTTCTCAGGACGCTCACCGCGGAAGATGAAATCGCAGCGGAACTTGCCCTCGCGTACCTCGGGATAGACCTTGCGCACCTGTAGCTGATATTGCTTGTCGCCACGGGTAAAGGTAGCGATGAGCCCTTGGCGCACACGGTCGATATAGTGCTCGTCTATCTGGGCCTGCACTTTATAGTCGCTGAGGTCGTTCAGCTGACCAATCTTCTGACCGGGCTGGATGCTCTGACCTAATTCGACGTCGAGCAGACCCAGTTCGCCATCGATGGCCGAGCGCACCTCCAGTTTGCCTCTTCGCTGCCGCACGAGCACCACGTTGCGACGCATGTTCTGCAGGTTATCCTCCATCTGGTCCATCTGCACGTTGCGATACAGCGAGTCTTGCTTCAGCCGTTTCGACACCAGCGAGCGCTTCTTGGCAGAGAGCTGATAGTCCTCCTGCGACTTGATATAGTCCTCGCGGCTAATCAGTTTCTCTCCATACAGCCGTTTGTTCTGCTCAAAGGTGCGCCGCTTGCGCTGCGTGTCCATATCCAGCTGAGCCTGTTCCGTCTGATTGTTCAGGCGGTCTTGCTGCATCGCTACCTGGGTGTTACGCAACAGGTTCTGCTTCTCGGCCAGTTCGGCTTCGGCATTTAGAATCTGCAGGTCGAGATTGGAGTTCGAGAGGCGCACGATGACATCGCCTTTTTTCACATGCGTACCCTCCTCTACCACCTTCTCCATCACGATGCCGCCTTCCTCGGGCGATATCTGCACCACCTGGATGGGCAGCACCTGTCCGTTGGTGCGTACATAGTCCTTGAACTCTGCCTGCCGCACTTCGCTGACGGTCAACTCGTCTCGGTTGACTTTCAGCGTAGAAGCATGATTGCCAAACACCAGCCACATGCCAACACCCAACACCAAACACCCAACAACTGCATACGGCCAATACTTCATCAGCCGCTCAGTCTTTGTCTTTTCGATTACTCTGTCCATATCGTTTAACTCATTCGCGACTCGGAATAGCCGGAGTAAACTCCGCTCTCCGCTCGCTGCTCCATATCGTTTCTCCTCTATAATATCTTACTAATTGTTTCTTTACGATGGCCATCAGCTGGCATTGCAGCAGCATCGCTCTCGACTTCTGCAGCTGGGTTGATGTGGTTTGCAGGTCGATGGCTGTGGAAAGTCCTTCTTCAAACTGGCGTCGGGTCAGCTGATGGCTCAGACTGTCGGCCTCCACCTTTTTCGCCATCTGCTCCGTCTGCTTTAGATAGCCTATCCAGTCTTGCCAAGCCTCGCGACTCAGTTTCTCCAGTTCCAGCCGTTTCTGCTCATAGTTCTCGCGGGCTATCCTGTAGTTATTCTTGGCCCTGCGGATACTGGTGACGGTCTGCAGGCGGTCAAACAGGGGAATGCTCAGTGTAATCCCCACGTATTCACCCATATTGTTTTTGAACTGCGCATGGAAAGACTGTCCCGAATTAGCATGCAGCGTGTGATAGTAAGTGGTGTTCAAGCCCGCACTTAACGAGAGAGTAGGAAATAGTGCTGCACGGGCTTGACGCCACTCATGTCGGCTGGCCTGCATCTGATAGCGGGCCACTTGAAGTGAGGAGTGAAGAGATGAAAGTGAAGAATGAAGAGTGAAGAGTGAAGAATCGCAAGGAAGGCTGACCTCGGCAGAATATGGGTCTCTCCCCTCTGTCTTCCGACCGTGAGATTCTTCACTCTTCACTCTTAACTCTTCACTTAACGGAAAGGCCATCGACTTTTTCAGTTCCAGCATGGCAGATGCTAGCAGATTCTGCTGTCGGGTCAGTTCGTAGTCGGCTTCTGCCTTCTGCGCCTCCACCTGAGCCACCTCGGCACGGCTCTTACGGCCCACCTCTTCGAGCACGCGTGTCTGCTGAAGCAGGAGCGTTGTCTCCTCGATTTTCTCCCGGGCCATCTTGACCAAGCCTTCGTAATAGGCCACATCGGTGAAAGCCTGAAGCACGCTGAGGGCTGTCTGGCTCTTGCTTTGCTGCAGCGCCGATTGCCCCATCAGCTCGCTGGCTTTGGCGGCTTTCAATGCATGCACGCGGCTGAACCCGTCGAACACGGGCAGCGAAGCCTGCAGGGAGTAGCCGTTATAAAAGGTGTTCACATCGGTATAGCCGTTGGTCTCGGGGTCAATGGCTCGTCCGAAGTTGTACTGGGCACCGATGTTGGCATCTACGGCTGGCAGGAATCGTCCTGCGGTTCCTGTCTTCTGCGCCCTGTAGTTATCCAGCTCCAGCTCAGCACGCTTCACCTCATGATTGTGCTCCACGGCATACTGCATGCATTGCAGCATCGTCCAAGCCGTCTGTGCTTGCAGATAATCTGAACACAAAGCCATGAAGACACAAAGAATTGTCTGTTTCATTTCGATTCCGTTTTAAAATTCCAATGCGAAGTTATGGCTTTCCTCTAGTATCGGCAAGCTTTTTAACACTGCCAGATGCAGAACGTCTAAAAATTAGACACCTCTCTGTATGATTTTTAGACAGAATCTTTATATCTTTGCAGCCAAGACCTATATACAAGAAAAGAAATATGAGCAAATATGGAACCGTATTAATCGCCGACGACAACACGTCTATCCTGACAGCCATGCGCTATCTGCTGGACGGAACGTTTGAGCGCATCCTGACGCTGACTCAGCCTGACGACATCCTCAAGACGATGGCACAGGAAGAGATAGACCTCGTGTTGCTCGACATGAATTTCTCTTTAGGCGTGAACAGCGGACAGGAAGGCCTCTTCTGGCTACGAGCCATCCGTAAGCAACATCCGCAGACGCCCGTCGTGCTGCTGACCGCCTACGCTGACGTAGCGCTGGCAGTGAAAGGACTGAAAAGCGGTGCTGCCGACTTCATCACCAAACCCTGGGACAACGACGAACTCATCCGCAAACTGAAAGACGTGCTCGACATGCAGCAGGAGATTGTCAGTCTCGACGAGGTGGAGAAGGAGCATATCCGCAAGACTATCGACTACTGTCACGGCAATCTCACACAGGCTGCCGAGCTGCTGGGCATCTCCCGCCAGACTCTCTACAACAAGATAAAAAGCCTCACCCCCTGACCCCCTCTCCAAAGGGCGAGGGGAAACCTTCGGCCAAAGAGGGAGCAAATAAAAAACACTTCGCAAATGTGGTATCTTATATTCATAGGTGTAGTAATTTTCATGCTTGTCTGGACCATCCGTCGTCAACGGTCGCTGAAGTTGCGTGCCCACTTGATGCAGGAGGCTATGCGCAATCATGACTTCACCTTCCGGCTGCCTACCGACGGACTGCTACCTGGCGAGCGAGCCATGCAGCAGACCCTGAACCAACTGGGCGAAACCATCCACCAACAGGTGAACCAAAGCGAAGTGGAGTCGTGGGAACGGCTCACCCGCGTACTCACCCATGAGATGATGAATGCCACGGCTCCTATCACCAGCATCAGCCAGTCATTGCTGGGCCGGACCGACGTGAAAGGCACTCCCCTCGAACCAGGCATTCAGGCCATCTACGACACCTCACGCCATCTGAGCGACTTCGTGGCCAACTACCGCAAGATGTCTGAATTGGAAAAACCGATGATGGCAGACCTGCCACTTCGTCCGCTCCTGGATGATGTCTGCAAGGCCTATCCCGAACTGACGTGGCAGATAAGCATCCCCGATGATCTCATTGTCAATGCAGATGCCGGAATGCTGCGACAAGTAATCATGAATCTGGCGAAGAATGCTGCGGAAGCTCAGGCCAGGAAGATTGTCATAGAAATTGCCCCTCCCATAGCTTCAGATTGGCTTGCCCCTTCGGGCCGCCGATCTCACGATTCTTCACTCTTCATTCTTCACTCTTCACTTTCCCTCTACATCGGCAACGACGGTCTGCCCATCCCAGCCGAGAACCGCCAGTCGCTCTTCGTTCCCTTCTTCACCACCAAGCGCAGCGGCAGTGGCATCGGCCTTTCCCTGAGTCGCCGCATGATGATTCAGCAAGGAGGCATGCTCGATCTTGCTGAAAGACAACTCCAAGGATGCCGCGCAGGTTTTATTCTTACGATTCAGACAAATAAAATATAATTCACCTTCGCCCTCAACCCAATGAAGTACAACCGCTTACGGTGAAGGGTTTAAGGGGACCCCTCCCCAGCCCTCCCGAGGGAGGGAGCCTAGCGAACAGGGCATTCTCTTATTATGGACAACAACATTAAAACAAACGACAATGGGCAGCAACAGGTTCAGCAGCCAACGCCCCAGTACATCATCGTGAAACAACAGTCGAACGCTGCATTGGGCTATCTATATACAATAAGCGGCAAAAAATCGTACTACTCGAACTACTCTACACCATAACCTACTGATATTCAGTGAAAATACGGTAGAACTATGGATGATTATTGTACTACTTTGGTACTACTCTGACCCTACTCGACGTATGAGATAAATCCTTCAGAAATGGTTCGTTCCTATAGTCGCAATAAGTATTCGCGGGATTTCCAATCATAGAATGTGGGGTAAAAACCCATGAAATCAGGGACTTCCGATGGCTCTTTGCATCGTGCGCCTATAGCCGAAAGACCTTACGGCTATAGCCAAAATACTTTACGGCAATAGCCGAAATAGCTTCATCGAAAAATTGCAGTAGGTCGTCAGTAGTGTCAAAGTAGTACAATAATCAGACGTAGACCTACCGAATTATTACTGATTTTCAACAACTTACACCACAGAGTAGTTCGAGTAGGCCGATTTGTTGTTGTTTATAAATTGAATAGTTGCTAAAACGCGGAAGTGTTAAACTTGTTTAACGGCGTTTACCTTTAACTGAAGTATTACGATTATAGGCTAAACATTATCATAGAGTATGAAAGCAAGAATATTTAAAACAATCTTATTGGCAGGCGTGCTTTATGGCTTGCCAGCCAATGCGCAGGAGGCAAACGACAGCTGCAAGGCGAAAATATGGAGTAAGTTCCCGATTGCTGACACATAAATTACCAACATTAAATATTATAAGTCATGAAAAAGTCAAATAAAAAATCATTCTTAATGAAAGAATTTATCATGCTGGCAGCTGTGCTGACGGCAAGTGTTCACACAGCGAAGGCCGAGAACATCCAGTTCCAGGACGAGAACGTGAAAAACATCTGTGTGTATTACTGGGACACCGATCTGGACGGGGAGCTCTCTTTCGAAGAGGCCCTGCAAGTGAAAAAACTGGGGTCGGCATTCGAGAACAGGCCGATTACCTGTTTTGATGAGCTGCAATACTTCAACGGGCTGGAGGAAATCGGCGACTGGGCTTTTGCCGAGTGTGCCAACCTGGAATCTATCACGCTGCCAGCAGACATTAAAAGCATCGGAATGTGCGCTTTCTACGGCTGCAGCAGTCTGAAAGAGATTACCATCGCATCGGCGGTCACAACCATCGGCAAGGCTGCGTTCAAATATTGTTCGGCATTAGAAAAGATTGTCCTTCCTAACAGTGTGGAGACACTGGAAGACAACGCTTTCCAGTACTGCGCAGGGATAAGACAGTTTAACCTGGGAAAGGTACAAAAAATAGGCTCACGAGCCTTGGCCGGATGTAGCAGCCTGACAATTCTCTATCTGCCTAATACTGTTACTGCCGTAGGTGAATATGCGTTCGAAAAATCAGGTATCAGGACAATCGATATCTCACCCAACCTGCCAGGTATTTCGCCGTATATGCTTGCAGAGATGACAGCCCTGACAACCATTAATCTGCAATATAACTGTTCGGCAATCGGCGAACATGCGTTCGAGGGATGCACGGTATTGAAATCCATAACTTTGCCGCCATATATAACCTCTATAGGTTCCAAGGCATTCAACAGGTGTCCTCTGTTGAAATGGGTTTATGCTACATTTACACAATCTTTGCCAACGTTAGCTGAGGATGCGTTCATGCTTAACAGCGATGGCAAGTATGTACCAACATTATATGTCATGCAGGGGTATGTCGATAACTTTACGGCAACAGCTGTCTGGAATAATTTCTACAGATACAGAGAATATTTTGAATTTAACTTCGCAAAGAACTATACATCTTTTTCCGTTAACTGGGATGCCGACTTCTCGGAGAACAGCGATCTTAAAGTATTTACCGTGGCTGGGTGCACCGACAATAAAAAGATTGTACTCGAAGAACTGAAAGACAAATATGTGCCAGCCTATACAGGTGAGAATAACGACAACTTTCACGGGGTGCTGCTCTTCGGAGAAGCCGGAAAAGACTACACCTGTAAGTTGGGGAAGAAAGGTCACAATGATCCCGAAACAGAAATCTTCTCGAAAGAAAATCTGTTGATAGGGTGTACAAACGAAACATATATTGAACCGGAAACAGAGAATGCTCTGAATTATATTCTGTGCGACAATACTTTTAGGTCCTTTAAAAACGCAGGATTTATCAAAAATGGAAAGGCATATCTCTCACTGCCTAAGAAGATTGCCGCCGAAGTGGGACTTGCAAAAGAAGAGCCCCTCTATCTGGACTGTGAGACAACGGATATTTTCGTAGTACACGAAAACGTCAACGGGGAAGATAAATACTACACTATAGACGGCATGGAGATCGACATGCCGAAAGGCATTTACATCCATAGCGGAAAAAAATATTTGCCCCATGCTGAATGAAACCTCAAAAGAAAGATTATCGTGAAAACCGAATATTCTCTATTGTTCCAAGAAACCAAACAAAGGGCTATATTATTGATGAAGGAAAAGGGTTGGTACAGTTTTGATGGTACAGACCTTCATAATAAGAAATATGCTGATTTCTATGACAATGTTATATTGAATTAATGACGAAGGAAAAGAACATCATAAGATTTGGAAAGCATATAGCCCTTCTTTTGAAGCACGACAATGAGGCTTTCTGTGACGGAAGGAATGGTTCCATTGGGCAGATGATTTTCTTCAGCATGGAAGGCGGAAATGTGGCATTGACAGACTGTTAACGCAAACAATAGAGTGTTAAAGTATCAATAAAAAGTGTAAAGAGGGCACCATTCTTCGGAAAAAAGCGTTATCTTTGCAACCGAATACGAATTTTAGGCGCATTCACTCGAATATTTATTCGGTTTGACATCAGCAGTTTTTTCGCTGAAACCGCCTTTTTGACAAGAAATTATGCAGAAAAAAAACATATTTAAATCAATCGCAGTGGCGTCGTTATTGGCGCTAAGTACTATTCCCGCAATGGGACAGGACAAGTTGGCCCGTCTGGCTCCCGTTGACAGAAAAATGAAGGCAGTCGACACGCTGGTCCTTCGCAGTATTATTGAGCGCGAACAGTATGGTTCGCCCAGCGCACAATTATACAACGAATGGAGTAACAAGTATGCCCATCGTGCCACCCAGTTGCCCGATTCTTTCCGTATCGACCTTCGCGGATTCGCCATGCCAACTTCAAGTCGCGTCATCACCAGCCAGTTTGGCCGTCGTTGGGGACGCATGCACAAGGGACTTGACATCAAGGTGTACATCGGTGATACCATCCGTGCCGCCTTCGACGGAAAGATCCGAGTAGTTAACTATGAGGGCAATGGCTATGGTAACTACGTGGTTATCCGCCACAACAACGGACTGGAGACTATCTATGGTCACATGTCAAAGCACTTGGTTCGTGAAGACCAGCATGTGCGCGCCGGCGACCCCATCGGTCTGGGCGGCAACACAGGTCGTTCAACCGGTTCTCACCTGCACTTCGAGACCCGTCTCTGCGGTGTGGCCCTGAACCCGGCACTGATGTTCGACTTCCGCAACCAGGACGTGACCGGCAACTACTACATGTTCCGCGCCAACCGCTACGAGCGTGAAGGAATTGCTGTGAACAGCACTACTGGCCGTAAGCAGGACAGCTATACTGCGGCTGACGTGAGAAGCACCCAGAGTCCGGCAGCCATCCGCCGCCAGCAGGCTCAGTTGGCTCAGCAGCAACAGCAGGCCCAGAAGAAGGATCAGAAGAAGAGTGCAAAAGAGTCGAAGAAGGATGCCCGCTACCACAAGGTATCGAAGGGCGAGACCCTCTACTCTATCGCCCGCAGCCGCGGCCTCAGCGTGGAAGAGCTCTGCAAGATTAACCACATCGGCAAGTCGATGCGCATCCGTCCCGGACAGATTCTCAGATTCTCGTAATCAGAATTTAAAAATATAAAGAAGTGCCGCCTCCTAGTTCAGGAAGCGGCACTTCTTTTTTCTGCGGTGCGACCGCAGAACACCTGACGGCATTTGCGTATCGCTTATAACTATTCGCTCCCTCCCTATAGGGAGGGCGGGGGTGGGTCTTTATTTCTTCACCGGGTCGAAAGTGAGACCACAACCTAATTTCTTGAAGATTTTGCGGTCGACCTCGCTCAGGATAACGGTGGCATGCACCTGACAGCCGTCCAGCAGCGGCAGGCTCTCCAGCGCACGACGGCAGTTATCGTCGGTCTGACTGAGTACGGCCAGCGCCACCAGCACCTCGTCGGTGTGCAGACGGGGATTGTTGCCGTGCAGCATCGAGGTCTTCATGCGCTGGATGGGCACAATCATTTCCTGCGGGATAAGCTTCAGGTCGTGGTCAACACCTGCCAGATGCTTGGTTGCATTAAGCAGCAGGGCGGCACTGGGACCCAGCAGCGAACTGGTTTCTGCCGTGATGATGGTGCCGTCGGCCAATTCTATGGCAGCCGAAGGCGTACCCGAACGGAGTTTGCGCTCGTAGGCGGCCACCGTGCAGCGGCGGTCGGCCGTGGTGAGTTTCATCTGCTTCATCAGCAGCACCAGCTTGTTCACCTCGTGGTCGTTGTTACGCCCCTCGGTCATATTACTCAAGGCGGTGTAGTAGCGGCGTATGATTTCCTGCTTGGATGCCTCACAGCACACTTCATCGTCGGAAATACAGAAGCCCACCATGTTGACGCCCATATCGGTGGGCGACTTGTAGGGACTCTCTCCGTAGATGCCTTCGAAGATGGCGTTCAGCACGGGGAATATCTCGATGTCGCGGTTATAGTTGACGGTAGTCTTGCCGTAGGCCTCCAGATGGAAATGGTCGATCATGTTCACATCGTTCAGGTCGGCAGTAGCCGCCTCGTAGGCCACGTTGACGGGATGCTTCAGTGGAATGTTCCAGATGGGGAACGTCTCGAACTTGGCGTAGCCGGCCTTGATGCCGCGGCGGTTCTCGTTGTAGAGCTGCGACAGGCACACCGCCATCTTTCCGCTTCCAGGGCCGGGTGCCGTAACCACCACGAGCGGACGTGTGGTCTCCACGTAGTCGTTCTTGCCGAATCCTTCTTCCGAGTCGATAAGCTCTACGTTGGTGGGGTAGCCCTCGATGAGATAGTGGTAATACACCTTTACCTCGCCGAGCCGCTCAAGCCTTTCGCGGAACGAAACGGCCGACGCCTGACCATTGAAATGGGTGATGACCACGCTGCTGACATAGAGTCCGCGCTCGCTGAACACATCGCGCAGGCGCAGCACGTCTTTGTCGTAGGTGATGCCCAGGTCGCCGCGCACCTTGTTGCGCTCGATATCCTCGGCACTGATTACGATGATAATCTCGGCATCGTCCTTGAGCTGCATCAGCATGCGAAGCTTGCTGTCAGGATGGAAACCCGGCAGCACGCGGCTGGCATGATAATCGTCGTAGAGTTTTCCGCCAAACTCGAGATAGAGTTTGTCACCGAATTGTGCAATTCTTTCCTTGATGTGCTCCGACTGGATGCGGAGATACTTGTCGTTGTCAAAACCTAATTTCATAATCCTCTGTGATTGTGTGCTGAGTCTCTGCTCATGTTTTCGCGCACAAAGTTACAATTAAGTGAGAACAAAACAAAGAAAATTTTTTCTTTTTTTGTCGAGCGTACGTAATTTCGCTGAGTTTACTCAGCAAAGTTACAATTAAGTGAGAACAAAACAAAGAAAATTTTTTCTTTTTTTTGTCGAGCGTGCGTAATTTCGCTGAGTTTACTCAGCAAAGTTACAATTAAGTGAGGACAAAACCAAATAAAACTTATTTAATTTTATCCTCACTTATCACTTATCACTTCTCTCTCCTCTTTCCTCTCTCCTCTTTTTTCTAAAATTCCAGAATCATTGTCTGACGCGGGCGCAGCTTGATGTCTTTCTTCAGACTGACCGTACGCCCCGTGGTGATGTCGGTTGCCTCGGTCTGGTTCTCTATGAGTTCGGCATATCGGGCTATCTCCAGCGTGGCGGACTTGCTGGTGCCGTTCAGAATGGTTACCACATTGTTGCGATGCCAGCTGCGGGCCACCACGTAGATACCGTTATAGGGAATGAACTGCTTCTGCATGCCGCGGATAATGGTCTCGTTACCATTGCGCCAGTGCAGGATGTTTGAAAGCCAGTTGAACATATCGTTCTCGGCCTTCGTTCGTCCTTCGGCAGTAAAGCAATTTTTCTTGTCGCCGGGGAATCCGCCGGGGAAGTCCTTGCGCACATTGCCGTCGGTCACTTCCTTCGTACCGTTCATCAGGATTTCCGTACCATAATAAAGTTGAGGGATACGCTTCACGGTGAGCAAAAGGGCCAGTGCCTGCTTCAGCGCCAGCGTGTCTTTTCCGTTGCCGAGGAAGCGGTCGGTGTCGTGATTGTCGATGAAGGCCATCACGTTGTTGGGATTCTCGTACAGATAATCATAAACAAAGCTGTTGTAGAGGCGGTTCAGTCCGTTCCACCATGGGTCGGTCTCCTCGTTCTTGGCCTGCGAAAGCTTGTCGAAGAAAGAGAAGTCCATGACCGTCTTCAGGTACGAGTTTTCCTTCGACAGTTTCGAATCCTTCTGCCATGCAGCGGTATAAGCAGGCTCGGTTACCCAGGTCTCGCCCACCACGTTGAAGTTGGGATACTCGTCGTCGAGGGTTTTCATCCAACGGGCCATGCCTTTTGCATCGGCGTAGGGATAGGTATCCATGCGGATGCCGTCGATGCCCACGGTCTCAATCCACCAGATGGAATTCTGGATGAGATAGGTCATCACATGGGGATTGCGCTGGTTCAGGTCGGGCATGGTGGGCACGAACCATCCGTCTACCGTTTCCTTCAGGTCTATTTCCGAAGCGTAGGGGTCTTTCACAGGCGTCAGTTTGTAGCTGGTCTGCTGGAAATTCGTTCCTCGCGGATCACTGTTGAAATTGGCCTTATCCTTGCCCTCAAGCCATTCGTAAAGATTGAACCAGTCTTTCGAAGGACGGTCCTTCACCCAGGGATGCTCGAAACCGCAATGGTTGAAAATCATGTCCATCACGATTTTCAGGCCCTTGGCATGTGCCTCATCGGCCAACTGACGGTATTCCGCATTGGTTCCGAAACGCGGGTCAACACGATAGTAGTCGGTGGTGGCATAGCCGTGATAGGTGCTGTAGCCTGCTTCGTTGTCGGGACTGTTGTTCTCCAGCACGGGCGTGAACCAGAGAGCGGTGACGCCGAGTTCGTTGAAATAGTCCAGATGCTGGCGGATGCCTTCCAGGTCGCCTCCATGGCGCAGCGACGGCTGCTTTCTGTCAACCACATATTTGTTCATCGTCTTGCCCAGCTGCTTGGCAGCCTTTGCCGCGGTGTATTTCCCGCTGCTGGCAAAACGGTCGGGCATCAGCATGTAAAGCACGTCGGCATTGGTGAAGCCCATGCGCTTGTCGCCGCTCATCTCGCGCTGCTTCAACAGGTATTTCACCTTCTGCTTACCAATCTTCAAGGTCATCTCACCCGGCTGTGCCCCACTGAGATTCAGATAGACCAGCAGATAGTTGGGACTATCGAGCCGTGCAATACTGTCTATCCGCACATTGGGATAATCCACACTCACTTCTGCGTCGCGCACATTCTGTCCATAGATCATCAGCTGAAGCGTGGGATTTTTCAGTCCCACATACCAGTCGGTGGGGTCTATGCGAGAGATGTTGACGGCTGCATTCATAACAAGTGTTACTGATAACAAAACAATAACGGAAATACTCTTTTTCATATTCTCAATTGTGTAAGATTAATGCGGATTGTGGAGCCACCGTCACGCGGTCGGCTGTGAAGTGGCGGATACCTGTCTCGCAGATGCGCCCGTCGTCGCATACGGTCTCGTAGCTGTCCATCGGCAGGTCGACGGTCTGCTGTTCGCGGCTGGCATTCAGTATCACGTAGATGTCTTTCCAGCGGTCGCCACCGGCATGGTCTTTCAGACAGAACACCAACGGACCACCAGACTTGCCAAATACCAAGTGTTTTCTCACCAGACTGGCACTGCCCAATCGGAAGGCCGGATGATTCTTGCGCAGCTGGATAAGGTTCTTATAATATTGGAATACCTGCGGATATTTTTTCAGGTTGTCCCAGTCAAGATGGTTGATGCTGTCGGGCGACTCAAAGCTGTTGTGCACGCCTTTCTTGTCGCGCAGCATTTCCTCGCCGCTAAGCATGAAGGGAACACCCTGCGAAGTGAATACAGCAGTCTGTGCCAAGAGGTCCAAACGAATCAGTTCGTCCATCTTGATGCCGGGAATGCTGGCCTTCAGACGGTCCACCAGACACATATCGTCGTGACAACTCACGTAGCTGATCATCTGCGTGGGTTCCGTGGCCCATGCCTTTTTCGAGTAGTTCACCTTCTGCATGTCCACCTGCGGATGGTCAATGCAACCGGCAATGCCGAACTTGATGCTCTCCTCCTCGCCCTGCAGGCCTGCCAGGAAGGCGCCCTTGGTGTCGTCGGAGAACGGACCGCGCAGCCCGTCGCGTATTTCATCTGAGAAAGCGGCGATGCGCGGCATCAGCGCAGTGTTGGCCTTCACTCCCAGCTTTTCCTGTGGATAGGCACACTGTCCGGCGCTCCATCCCTCGCCATATATAAATATGGTGGGGTCAATCTCATCCACGGCCTTTCGGATGGCGTTCATCGTTTCAATATCGTGGCATCCCATCAGGTCGAAGCGGAAGCCATCGATATGATATTCGTTAATCCAGTATTTCACCGACTCTATCATGAAGCGGCGCATCATGGGCTGCTCAGATGCCGTCTCGTTGCCGCAGCCGGAGCCGTTGGAGTAGACTCCATCATCCTGGTTCTTTATCTTGCGGTCGAGTGTCTGAAATTCAGAGCGACGTGGTTGAGTACCCTTTTCTGTCTTTCGGAAATAATAGTCGGGATAAGTGCGTTGGAAATTACTCCCTTCAATATTGAAGGTATGGTTATAGACAACATCAAGAATGACACGTATGCCCGCCTGATGAAGAGCCAACACCATCTGCTTGAACTCACGGATACGGCAGAGTGGGTCTTTGGGGTCTGTTGAGTAACTTCCCTCGGGCACGTTGTAGTTCACCGGATCATAGCCCCAATTGTACTGAGGCTTGTCCAGTTTCGTCTCATCCACAGAGCCGAAATCAAACGAAGGCAAGATATGCACGGCATTAACACCCAGTTCCTTCAGATGACGGATAGCCTTCGGTTCAGTAAGAGCCAGGAACTTTCCCTTGTGTTCAATGCCGGACGACTCATCAATGGAGAAATCCCTATGGTGCATCTCATATATAATAAGATCGGCAGGTGATTTCAGCGGAGGTCGTTGGTCTTTCTCCCATCCCATGGGATTAGATTCTTTCATATCCACGATGGCACCCCGCATACCATTCACGCCGACAGCCTTGGCAAACACTCCTGGTGTGGGACCGAAGTGATTAGTGTATTTCGCCATACCGAGAGTGAGGTAGGTATATAATCCTTTCTTCAGTTTGTCAGAGACATAGAAGGCATAGTATTTTCCCTTCAAGTCACCTTTAATCTTACATTGCCACAAGTTCTCCCCTACCCGTTTCAGGGCTTTGTAACGGGGTATTTCAAGCTCTGTCTTCTTCCCGTGACTGTAAACCTCAACACCCACACTAGCATAGTTGGAGGGAGCGAACAAGGTAAAGGTAGTTTCTTTCGGGGTATATTCCACTTCTTTGAAGTCCCAGTCTTGTGCTGCGATAGAAGTTGTAGCCATAGCCAATAGTGCCAAAAAGATGTTTTTTTTCATATTAGGTTGATGATTGTTTCTGAGCGCAAAGATAGTAAAAAGTGTGCAATGCGCAATGCAAGAACCTGTCATTTTTTTGCACTAGTTTGTTCAAACGATTGCTCAACAAGTTTTTTGCTATGAAAGGACAGGTTGAAACGCTCCATTATTGTTTGTCCGTAATTTTGACAAAATAACGATGAAAACCAATCGCATTGAAAACAAGAAATAGGGATTCAGGGAGCAAATAATAGGCTTTTGGGCACGAAATAATGATTATTTGACGGGCAAATAATAGGGAATTGAAGAGTGATTAGGGCCTAATTACAAAGCAAAACCCTATCTTTTGCAGATGAAAAGATAGGGTTTTGCGGAGCGGGAATGAGAAAGATAATAGGACTAAAGTCCTGATAACGGTGGCTTCTATGGCGTGTATGTGTTTTTAAAGAAGCCACAAAGGATTACAGACGATAAGGTGCCTCGTCACCTGAGCGTTGGATTTCAAACTGTTCTTGTCGTGTTTTTTCATGGTGTTATTGTTCTTTATCAAGTATTTTCAGTCTTTTTTGTGACAAAGATAATGCACGAACGTCCAGTAAGTTTGGACGGAAGCCGGCTTTTTCAGGATTCTTCCTGCTTGTTTTTCCGGAATTTCGCTTTCAGTCGTCTTATTCCTTCTACGCCAAGAATGGTCAGACCTCCATACTGGCAAGTCTTGGCAAGTCCGAAGAGGATAAACCACAGAACGCCTTTTGCTTCCACACTGATGGGCAAAGCCATCTGCGCGAAGGAGAGAATATAAAATGGGATGCACATCAGCAAGACGATAACCCCGGTGCGGAACGAAAGACCGCTGAGCCATTTCTTCACGCTAGCCAAGGTCTGCTTTAATCTCGCCTGTATCTCCATAAGCAATTATACGATGTCGAGTAACTGTCCTAAATGGTCAATCCTGACCAGACGCTCATGGTCGAACTCCTCGCTATGCTCCAGCTGCCACTGCACATGGAAGGGGATGTGGACGGCAGAGGCTCCTATGCGCAGGGCGGGGGCGATGTCGCTCTTGAACGAGTTGCCCACCATCAGCAGTTCGGCCGGCAGAATGCCCAGATGATTGCATAGTCCGCGGAACTCCTGTTCGCGCTTGTCCGACGTGATTTCCACATGCGAGAAATAGCCGTCGAGCCCCGAACGCTTCAGCTTGTTCTCCTGGTCCTGCAACTCGCCCTTGGTGAAAACGGCCAGCCGGTAGCGGCTTTCCGACAATTGGCGCAGGGTCTGCTCCACCTCGGGAAGCGGCGTGGCAGGCAGTTGCAGCAGCTGTTTGCTATGGGTCAGCAGTTCGGCCAGATCATCGGCAGGAATCTTTTCGCCGCCTACGCGCAGGGCGGTCTCTATCACCGAGATGGTGAATGCCTTGCAGCCATACCCCAGGTCGGCCATGTTGCCGCTCTCGGTCTTGAAGAGTTCCGCCTTGGGGTCGTCGCAATAGGGCGCGATGAGCCGGTAGAGATGCTGCTCCACATGGTCGAAATGCGACTGGCAGTCCCACAGCGTATCGTCGGCATCGAATGCAATTACTCGTATGTGCTTGATGTCTATCATGTCAATCGTATTCTAAATTATCCGCCAACACCCAACACCAGTCACCCGACACCCAGCTCAATATGCTCGATGCGCAGTTTCATTGTTCCGGCAGGCACGCGCACCTCTACCACATCGCCCACCTTCTTGTTCAGCAAGGCCTGTGCAATGGGCGACTTGATGGAAATCTTACCTTCGCGAAGATTTGCCTCGTGGGGACTGGCAATGGTATAGGTCATCCGGTTGCCCGAGGCCATATTGGTCATCTCCACCTTGCAGAGCAGCTGCACGCTGTCGGCACTCAGCCGCTTGGTGTCCACCACCCGTGCATTGGCCAATACTTTCTGCATGAAGCTGATGCGGCCGAGCAGGCGCGACTGTTCGCGCTTGGCGGCATGATATTCGAAGTTTTCGCTAAGGTCGCCTTTGTCGCGCGCCTCGGCAATGGCCTCCCTCACCTGTGGCAGTTCCACGCTCTCCAGCTGACGGAGCTCGGCTACGAGTTTGTCGTAGCCCTCTTGTGACATATATTCCATATTGTTTCGGTCTATCTTCTCAATTTTGTTCTGCGGTGCAAAGGTAGTTTAAATCGGGCGGAATGCAAAACAAATCGAAATGAATTTTTCGCATTGAGCTCGGAGCCTCATTAAGAACTTTTGAATGCTTTGACACTATAACCCCAAAACCTGGAACGTTTTTGGAGACAAGTAATAAATAAAAAAAATCAGGTAAGTTCGTCAACGCCCTATGGTAGCAAGATATTCGCCTGCCGTCATCACAGGAAGTTTGGAATGAGTGAAGTCTTTGCCATTTCGGGTAATGATGACGTCAGCCTTGGCCTTAAGGGCTGTATAATACTGCATAGCATCTTCGAAATCATTGAAGCGTGAGGCCAGGGAATCGTCAATTATACGCTCGTTGGTTGTGGCGACATGCGACAGTTGCCGGAAATTGGAAAGCAGGTTGCGCACGCCCTCAGAACCATGCCTATGAAGGAGGAAAGATGCCGTGGCATAAGTCATTGGCGAAACAATCAGCTGAACCTTCTTATTATAGGCCATGGTAAAAAGCTTCACCGCATCGTGACAAAAGGGTTCACGGCGGTCAAGCAGGTCAACGACAATATTGGTATCAAGAAACAACTTCTTCATTTGTATTTTTCCTCTAAATACTTATAGTAGGCTTTACGACCGTTGAGGTCATCATCAGCCACAGCTTCACCTGCACCGAGTAGGCTAAGCACCACATCCGGTACTGGTTCTTCAGTATTCTCTTGGCTCTTACCAATAAAACGCAGAAGAAAATCCTCAATAACAGCTGGCAGGCTTAATCCCTGTCGCTGAGCGTGGGCTTGTGCTTCTTGATAGAGGTTCCTGTTGATACTTACTTCCATTATCTTCTCCTTTGCTATATGATTACGGGTGCAAATTTAAACAAAAATACCGAATAATCCTACAATTATCCAGTTTTTTCTTACTATCTTTGCAGCTGGAAATGGAACACAGGGCGGCTTCATGCCGCCATAAGAACGAACAAAACCGTAAAACGCTATTATGAAGATATTTGCCATCGGCATGAACTACGCGCAACACAATAAAGAGATGGAAGGCGCGTTATATAAACCAGAGGAACCCGTGGTGTTCCTGAAAGCCGACTCGTCGCTGCTGAAGGACAAAAAACCGTTTTTCCTGCCCGAAGAGTTGGGACAGGTGGACTACGAGACGGAACTCGTGGTGCGCATCTGCCGGCTGGGAAAGTCGATTCCCCAGCGGTTTGCCCATCGCTACTACGACGCGGTGACCTGCGGCATAGATTTCACGGCGCGCGACCTGCAACGGAAATGCAGGGAAAAGGGACTGCCCTGGACGCTCTGCAAGGGATTCGACGGTGCGGCCGTCATAGGCGAATGGGTGCCGGTGGAGAAGTTCCGCGACATCCAGGCCATTCATTTCCACCTCGACATCAACGGCACGACCGTGCAGGAAGGCTGCACCAGCGACATGCTCTACGGGGTGGACGAACTGATTGCCTATATATCACAATGGTTCACGCTGAAGACAGGCGACCTGATTTACACAGGAACGCCGATGGGCGTAGGTCCTGTGCATATCGACGACCATCTGGAAGGATGGCTCGAAGAGCGCAAGGTGCTGGAGTTCAACGTGAAGTGATTTAAAGGTAAAAAAGGTAAAAAAGTAAAAAGGTAAGAAAGTAATATAGATGGAGAGAAAAAGACATCTGGTTAACTGGATGGTAAGAGGGTTTTTACTCTTTTACCTTTTTACCTTTTTACCTTTTAATCTAAGTGCGCAGCAACGATTCTTTAACCTGACGGCTGATGAAGTCAGGATAGACTCGGTGTTGCCGGTATTCACCTGTTCGCTGCCCCTTCACGACAACTTTGCCGACTCCACCTATACTGTCGATATAGTCTATCCGGAATTCATAGATATGAGCGCAACCGATATCAGCAGATGCCGACAGCTCTGCAAGCAACCGCTCACTGAACTTCCAAGGGTATTCTCGAACGTGGTGGTGGAACGCAAGAAAGGCGCACTGGAGGTGATTTTCGTGCCGTTGGTCTTCCGCGACGGGAAATACCAGAAACTGGTGAGCTTCATGCTCGACGTGAAGGCTGCCAGCAAAGGACAAAACATAAAAAACAGAAGGATGCCCACCAGGGCAGGAACCGATGCAACGGCAGCCGAGCGCTATGCCAGCCACTCGGTTCTGGCAACAGGACGGTGGGCTAAAATCAGCGTACCCTCGACGGGAATCTACCAGCTGACCGACGAACTGATACGCAAAGCCGGGTTCTCCGACCTGAGCAAGGTACACGTCTATGGATACGGCGGACAGCTGCAGGAGGAAAAGCTGGATGGCGAAGAACTTGCGGCTCTCGACGACCTGAAGGAAGTGCCGCTCTGTCTGGCGGGCGGCAAAAGACTGTTCTATGCCAAAGGTCCAGTCAGCTATAGCAACAACCAGACTACGGAACGCACGCGGAACCCCTACAGCGACTACGGCTGCTACTTCATCACGCAGAGCGACACCGAACCGGCTACCGTTGACAGCGAAGCCTTTGCCGCATCTATCTACCCGTCGGCCGACGACTATCACTCGCTCCACGAGATTGACAACTACTCCTGGTTCGAGGGAGGACGCAACCTGTTTGAAGACAATCCCATCAACAGCGGTTCTTCGAAAGAATATACCCTGAAGGCCCCCAATAGCGGACGGCGCAAAATTGCCGTGTACATCTCGGCAGGCGCTAACTCGAAGGCACAGATTCTCATCAACGGAACGGAAGTGGGCACCCTCTCGGTGTCGCTGAGTTCGTCGTATGAGCACGGCGGTTCCGACAGCGGCGAGTACGAGGTGGAAGGCGACCAGACCGACGACGTGATAACGGTGAAAACAATCAGCGGAGGTCCCGTCAGGCTTGACTATATCCTAACCACCAGCGAAAAGCCCAGGCCAATGCCTTCGCTGACCGACAACAGTTTCCCCGCTCCCGACTATGTGTATAACATCACCAACCAGGACCATCATGCCGACAACGCGGCAGACCTGATAATGATTATCCCCACGTCGCAGAAACTGCGGGCACAGGCCGAACGGCTGAAGGCTTTCCACGAAGAAAACGACCGGATGAGCGTCAACATAGTGCCTGCCGATGAACTGTTCAACGAGTTCTCGAGCGGCACGCCCGATGCGAATGCCTATCGCCGCTACCTGAAAATGCTATACGACCGTGCCGGAACCGACGAGTCGAAGATGCCACGCTACTTGCTGCTCTTCGGCGACTGCGTGTGGGACAACCGGTTAAATACATCAGGAATGAAAAGCCTCTCAGCCGACGATTTGCTGCTCTGCTATGAGAGCGAGAACTCGTTCAGCTCGACCAGCTGCTACGTGAACGACGGTTATTTCTGCAGTCTCGACGACGGCGAAGGAAACCGGCCGACAAGCTCCGACAAGCACGACATTGCCGTGGGACGCTTCCCCGTGCGCACCGCAGCCGAGGCCAAGGTGATGGTTGACAAGACCATCAGCTACGCCAAGAATGCCAACGCCGGTTCGTGGCAGAACGTGGTGATGTTCATGGGCGACGACGGCAATGACAACCTGCACATGAAGGATGCCAACGAAGCCGCTCTGATGGTTGACTCGCTTAATCCGGGACTCGTGCTGAAACGGGTGATGTGGGATGCCTACACCGAGGTGGCCACCTCGACGGGCAACACCTATCCCGACGTGACCGCCCTCATCAAACAGCAGCAGGCCAACGGAGCGCTCGTGATGGACTACTGCGGACACGGTTCGCAGACACAGATTTCACATGAGGGCGTGCTCCACCTTTCGGATTTCAAAGAGTTCAGCAACACCAACCTTCCGCTGTGGATAACGGCCTCGTGCGACATTGCACCCTTCGACTCGCAGACCGAGAACATCGGCGAACAGGCGGTGCTCAACGAGAACGGTGGCGCGGTGGCCTTCTTCGGCACCACCCGAACCGTATATACCGACCGCAACAAACGCATCAACAAGGCTTTCCTGCGTGCGCTCTTCACCAGAATAAATGGTAAATTCGTTCCGCTCGGCGAGGCTCAGCGCATCGCCAAGAACTCGCTCATCGAGGGCGGCAGCGACGGATACGACCGCACGGAAAACAAACTGCAGTATTCGCTCCTGGGCGACCCTGCACTGGTGCTCAACATCCCCACGATGAACGTGGTTATAGACAGTATCAACGGCAAGAAAGTCGACAAGTCCAACCCTGTGCAGCTGAAAGCACTTTCGGTGGCCACGGTAGCCGGTCATGTGGAATCGGGCGGCACAACCGCCGACTCGTTCAACGGAACAATGACGGCCACGGTGCGCGACGCCGAGGAACTCGTCACCTGCAAGAACAATGCCAGTGCCGAAGCCGAAAACCCATACTCTTTTTATGACCGCACGAAGACCATCTTCCAAGGAAGCGACAGCATACGTAACGGAAGATTCCGATTCAGCTTTGCCGTCACGAAGGACATCAACTATGCCGACAAGAACGGAATGATAAACATCTACGCCGTGAACAAAGACAAGACACTGTCGGCCAACGGATACAGCAAAGACTTCATCGTGGGCGGAACGGAGACCGTGGACAACGACTCCATCGGTCCGAGCATCTTCTGCTATCTGAACAGTCCGTCGTTCATGAACGGCGGCAACGTGAACAGCACGCCCTACTTCGTGGCACAGATCAGCGACGAAGACGGCATCAACACCACGGGAACGGGCATCGGCCACGACCTGGAACTGATTATCGACGGCGAGATGTCGAAGACGTTTGTGCTGAACGACTACTTCGTCTACGACTTCGGAACCTTCACCAGCGGCGAGACCCACTATAGCATACCGGCGCTGAAAGCCGGACCACACACGCTGAAGTTCCGTGCATGGGACGTGAAGAACAACTCCACCACGGCCATACTGAATTTCAATGTGGTGGAAGGACTGCAGCCGGAATTCTTCAATGTAAGTCTGACGAAGAACCCCGCCAAGGAAAGCACCACCTTCATCATCACCCACGACCGTGCCGGTTCGGTGCTCGACGTGGAGCTTGACATCTTCGACATGAGCGGCCGACAGCTCTGGAACTACTCGGAAAGCGGCACATCGACAGGCAACACCTACACGCTGAAATGGAACCTGACCATCGACGGCGGACGGAAACTGCAGACGGGTGTCTACCTCTATCGGGTGCGCATCAGCAGCGACGGCAGCAGCCAGGCCTCGAAAGCCAAGAAACTGATTGTGGTGGGCAACTAAAAGTTAACAAATCGTCATATCGGAAGGTCATTGGCAATAAAATGGCCAGATTTCAGTTATATTATAGCAATAATTAAGAAACAGCAAATGAAAGATAGTCTGAAAATAGCATTCACAATGCTGCTCACCCTGCTCGCTCTGGGCGCACATGCCCAGGATAAGCGGAGTATGTTCAACCCTATACATACGGCCCTGGTATCGCAGACCATTGCACCGGATGCACGTGCCGGCGGTATGGGCGACGTGGGTGGAGCCACCGATCCTGACGTGAACTCACAATACTGGAATCCTGCAAAATATCCGTTCTGCATCAGCCGTGCCGGTGTGGCTGTGAACTACACACCGTGGCTGCGCCAGCTGGTCAACGACATGTATCTGGCCAACCTTGCAGGTTATTACCGCATCGGCGACTACAGTGCCATTTCGGCCTCTATCGACTATTTCTCGCTGGGTGAGGTTTACACCAGCGAAGACGAAGGAGCCATGACCATCAAGCCCTACGAGATGTCGTTCGACGCTGCCTATTCACTGATGCTCAGCGAGAAGTTCTCACTGTCGGCCGGCGTTCGTTTCCTGCTCTCCGACATGTCATACAGCACCACCGAAGAGCGTTCGGCTGCCTCGGCATTTGCCGCCGACCTGTCGATGTACTACAACGACTATTTCAACCTTGGAAGCCGCGAATGCCAGCTGGGATTAGGTCTCTATCTGCGCAACATGGGTTCAAAGATTACCTTCAGCGGAAGCAACTACAGCGAGTTTATCCCCACCAACCTGCGTCTGGGAGCATCGGTGATGTTTCCTATAGATGAATATAATAAGGTGACGATAGCTGCCGATGCCAACAAACTGCTGGTTCCCACCTACCCCGTTGACTCCCTGGGCGAGTATAACGAGGCCTACGCCATAGAGCACTACTACAACGTGGGTAGCATCTCGGGTATGTTCAAGAGTTTCAACGACGCCCCCAACGGCTTCAAGGAGGAACTGGAGGAAATTCAGTGGAGTGTGGGTGCCGAATACACCTATAACGACCGTTTCACCCTGCGTGCCGGTTATCACCACGAGAGTGAAAACAAGGGTAACCGAAAGTACTTCACCGTGGGTGCCGGTTTCCGTATGAACGTGTTCTCGCTCGATGCCGGTTATGTGATAGCGACGGCCAAGAGTAACCCGCTCGACCAGACACTACGCTTTACCATGACGTTCGACATGGACGGAATCAAGGATTTGTTTAAGTAAATACCCGAAGCGCTATGAACATTAGAGTGGGTTTCGGTTACGACGTGCATCGTCTGGTTCCCGGGCGCGACTTGTGGCTGGGCGGTATTAAGATTGAGCATACGGTGGGGTTGCTGGGGCATTCCGATGCCGACGTGCTGATTCATGCCATCTGCGATGCCCTTTTAGGAGCCGCCAACATGCGCGACATAGGCTATCACTGGCCCGACACTTCGGAGGCCACGCTCAATATGGACAGCAAGATTATACTGAAACGCACCATTGAACTGATTGCCACCAAGGGTTACCGCTTTGGAAACCTCGACGCCACCGTGTGTGCAGAGCGCCCGAAAATCAATCCCCACGTTCCTGCCATCAAGAAATGCCTGGCCGAAATCATTGGAACCGACGAGGACAATATTTCCATCAAAGCCACCACCACAGAGAAGCTGGGATTCACCGGAAGGGAAGAAGGAATGAGTGCCTTCGCCACTGTTCTGATTGAGAAAGTGTAGACACGAAAGTTCTGCCATTTCTTTAAAATGCCTATTTATGCTCTTTTTTATGTCAAAAAACACCTGTGTTCGCACACAATCGGTTGATTTAAGTCAAGAAAGCGCATATTTTCTGCAAAAAATGGGTTAAAAGTATTGCTTGATATTGAAAATCGTTGTACCTTTGCATCGTCAAAAGGTTAATAGATTGTTTAGGTTAGTAGTAATAGATTTAGGTTTTTAGTTATTAGATTTAAGGTAAGTTTTCATGATTGTTGAAACGGATGACAATGGAAGTCGTGAGACTACCATTTGATTCAGAAAAAGGATTTTTAGTTAAACATAGTTGATACGCTGCAGCTCGCTGAGAGTTGTAGCGTGTTTTTTTATTGCAACTTACTCCCCGCCCCTCAAGGGGAGGGGTTAGGGGTGGGGTCTGAAATCTCAAGATATCAGCCGGGAATACTGAATACTGACCCCACCCCTGCCCCTCCCCTACGATGGGAGGGGAGTTTAAGCGTTAGAAATAGACGCCAAAGGATACCGACTGGAATTTCGGACCATACGCTGTGTCAAGCACATTACAGGGACTGTATTTGGCATAGAAACCGAAATGCTTCATCTGCAGCCTCAACATAAGGTCTAACGTGACGGGATTCCGGTGCAGTCCCTTGGTGGAATCCTTCTGTTCCTCCCCGTTAAGGCTATATCGGGTCTTGATGCTGCTATAGACGTTGAAGTTCAGCACCGGCCCCACTTCAAAGCCTCTGAACAGCCCTTTCTTGTATGGGTAATAGCTATAAGTGAACGGAACGGTCAGACTAAGCACCTTGATGCGCGAGAAGTCCGGATTGCTGCCCTGCGGATAGGGCGTCACGGCAATCTGACCGTCGGGTTGCTCTACAAAACGGTGCTGGCCGGTCATGCGGTAATTACGCCAGTCGAGTCCAAACCCCGTGTTGAAATAATGGTCTCGTTCCTTCCATGGTCGTACTCTAATACGGGCGACATCCCACATGAACTCCCATGAGGGACCTACGGGAATACTCACTTGGTCGGCAGTCCCCACGGCAGTAGTGAAGCCCACGCCTAAACTTGCGATGAGCGAAAACTCCATGGTGCCACGCTTCTCGCCGTCCTTTTTCTTTGCGAAAGGCATCAAGTCCCACAAACTTTTATTATAAGTCTCGGTGCTCACATAGTTGCTGTCTATCAGTTGGATGGTGTTCTGGTAGTCAAAATGGTTGTCACCCTCCTTGCCTTTCACCCGAACAGACTGCAGTGAGTCGCCGGTGATGATGGTCACACGCTGTGGCTTCTCGATAATCAGGGTGTCGTTTTCTGCGGCAAAGGCAGCGGTTGCCGCCAGCATCATTGCTACAAATAGAATTCTCTTCATAAAACAATCTTATTTATTATTAAACATTTTCTTCAGTTCAGTAATGGTTTTCACCGTGCTCTCGATATAGATGACGGTGACTACCCACTGCTTGCCCTCGGCTTCCGCCTTCTGGAAGATATAGCAGTAGGTGTTTCCCTTGGCGGCCAGCTGCACCATGAGCGTGGAGGAACGTCCGTGACGCTCGTCGCCTATGCATTCCGTTGTCTTGTACGACGTCATGTCGCGATGCACGGCAGCATTAATCTTCTCCAGTTCCTCCTTGCTTACCTTGCATTTCACGCTGCGGAACAGGCTCATCTTATAGTCTGTCAGCATTCGGCCTCTCACACGCGTCTCCACCATCCGTTCCCTGGGAATGATGTTTCCGCTGAACAGTTCGTTGACGGCCAGTCCCTGCTGGGCGGCCAAAGGTCCTGCCAAGAGGAGAAAGAGGAGTGTCGTCAGTAGTTGTTTCATATCTTTGTCTCCTTTATGTTATTCCGAAAAAAAGTTACGCATCTGCTCATCCACGGTAGAGATGTCGCCCATCTCGCTGAGAGTCGACTGCATCTGCTGCATCACGATGGTCTTGTCGGTGCATTTCTCACCATATATATATGCCACGCACTCATCATTGCTTTGCTTGGCAAGAAGTATGGTGCCTATGGCGAACAACACCAACACAGATGCTGCAATACCAATTGCCTGCCTCCAGTTGCGACGGGAATTCTTCTGCTGGGGCAGACGGATGCTATCGAAACCGGCAAACAATTCCCTGTATTGCATCAGGTCTTCGGGCACGTCTCCTTCGCGGAACAGTCTGTAGAGTTCCTGTTCCTCGGCAAGCGATGTCTCACCATCGAAGAATCGCTCGGTCAGTGTTCTTATTCTCAAGTCATTTCTCATATCCATTCATTTTCATGTACCTTTTCTCGCCAAGGCAATGATTAAGCGAGCTTATCATTGCTCTTTTGGCTTAACGAAAACGTTAAATTTATCTCTTACAGCCTGACGGGCCCGGCTCAGGGTCTTCCTTACGGCCACCTCTGTTGAACCCGTCAGTTCGGCAATCTCCTTAAATTCCATCCCTTCCATGTGGCGCAGCCTGAGAATGGTCTGCTGCAAGTCGGGCAGGGTTTCTATCACCTTCATCATCCGCTCGATGCGTTCCCGCAGTGCCTCGTCCTCTTCCTGGAAAACCGCCATGGAAAGTTCTGCGGCGGGCTTCTTACGTCTGGCGATATCAATGCAACGGTTGCGTGTGAGCACCCTGGCCAATGGCTCGATGGGCATCCTGAGTTGGTCGCGCATTTGCCAAAGCCGCAGCAATACGTCCTGCACCACGTCCTCGGCCTCGTCGGAATCCCGCAGTATTCCGAAGGCTAACCTGACGAGTGTCGTTCGCATGCGCTGTGCCTCTTGCCTGAACGTTTCCGTTGTCATTTTTCTTTTTTCTCTGCTTATAATACGCCGGTGAGTTCTTTTTGTGACACAAATTTAAGCAAAAATGTTTCCATTCTTTTCGCCAAATCGTTTTTTTACACTAAATTTGCACTATGAGAGTACTGATTGTCAATACAAGTGAGAAGACCGGAGGGGCAGCCGTTGCCGCCCACCGGCTGATGGAGGCACTGATCAACAACGGCGTGAAGGCCAAGATGCTGGTGCGCGACAAACAGTCGGAACAGCTCACCGTGGTCTCGGCAGGCAACGGATGGCGCCAGCAACTGTATTTCCTCTGGGAGCGATGGTGCATTTTCGCCCATCTGCATTTCTCGCGGAAACATCTTTTCGAGGTCGACATTGCCAATGTGGGAACCGACATCACCAACTTGCCGGAATTCAAGGAGGCCGACATCATCCACCTGCACTGGATTAACCAGGGATTCCTCTCGCTGTCGGGCATCCGTAAAATCCTTGCTTCGGGAAAACCTGTGGTGTGGACCATGCACGACATCTGGCCCGCCACGGCCATCTGCCACTATGCGCGCAGATGCAACCAGTACACTACGAAATGCACCGCCTGTCCCCTGCTACCCCGAGGAATCCTGTCGAACCTGCAGGCAAAGGTGTGGCGCAAGAAGATGGAAGTCCTGAACAAGTACAACATCACCTTCGTGGCATGCAGCCGATGGCTGGAAGGAGAGGCCAAGAAGAGTGCCCTGCTGAAAAGACAGCATGTGACAAGCGTTCCCAATACCATCAACTCGCATGTGTTCTGCCCCAAGGACAAGCAGAAGGCACGCGAGAAGCTGGGAATACCGGTGGAGGGAAAGCGCGTGATACTTTTCGTCTCGCAACGGGTGACCGACGAGCGCAAAGGCCTGAACTATCTGGTGGAAGCCTTGAAGAAGATGACAGCGCAAGACCCCACGCTGAAGGAAAAGGCGGTGGTGGCCGTGCTGGGAGGCCATTCCGAGGAAGTGGGCTGTCTGCTGCCGCTGCCGATGATATCGCTTGGCTATGTGAACGACGAACAGAAAATCGTGAACGTCTATAATGCGGCCGACGTGTTTGTGCTGCCTTCGCTCGAAGACAACCTGCCCAACACCATCATGGAGGCCATGGCCTGCGGAGTGCCGTGCGTGGGATTCAACGTGGGCGGAATTCCTGAAATGATTGGTCACATGAAGACCGGCTACGTGGCAAAGACCGCCGATGCCGACGACCTTGCGCGCGGCATCCTGTGGACGCTGTTCGAGGCCGATGCCGACGACCTGAAGCAAAAATGCGTGAGCAAGGTGGCCCACCAGTATTCGCAGGCCAGCGTGGCACTGAGATACCAGGAAGTGTACAATCATGCCGTGGCATCCACAAACTATAAAATCTGAATCCCTATGATTAGAATAACGGTAGTAACCATCACCTACAACGCGGCTGCCGTGCTGCAGCGCACGCTCGACAGCATGCTGCAGCAGACGTGGCCCTACGTGGAACATGTGGTGGTTGACGGAGCTTCGAAAGACAACACGGTGAAGATGGCAGAGGCCTATCAGACGGTGGTGGCTGCCACCCATCCCGACTGGAGGGTGAAAATTCAGTCGGAACCCGACGGCGGTCTCTATGATGCCATGAACAAAGGACTGGAACGTACCACAGGCGACTACGTGGTGTTCATGAATGCCGGCGACTGCTTCCACGACGCACAGACGCTGCAGACCGTGGCCACCAATGCCGACCGCGACCCCCACCCTGCCGTCATCTATGGCAACACCGACATTACCGACAACCAGGGCAGATTCCTCTTTCCGCGCCGGTTGCAGCCGCCCGAGCATCTCACGTGGAAGTCGTTCCGTCAGGGCATGCTCGTCTGCCATCAGGCTTTCTATGCCCGCACGGATATTGCCAAGGCCATCAAGTACGACCTGAAATACCGCTATTCGGCCGATGTGAAATGGTGTATTGAAGTGATGAAAGAGGCAGGCCGCCGACAGCTCGAACTGGTGAACACCCATGCCGTGCTGTGCAACTACCAGCAAGAAGGTCAGACCACCGCCCACCACCGGGCCTCGCTGTGGGAGCGTTTCCGCGTGATGGGCGAAGAGTACGGATGGCTCACCTCCATCGCCATGCATGTGTGGTTCATCTTCAGAAAAGTTAAGAGTTAAGAGTTAAGAATCTCCCAACACCTAACACCCAACACCCAACACCTAATTCCCATCCGGCTTTGCCGCGTCAGCCTTATTGCTGAAAGTCCATCTGAAATCCTGCCACGAGTCGGGCTGCGACGCACTGAAAGTGGTCCATCCCGGCCGCAGATATTTCGTCAGCGGCGACTGCATGTCCACGAGTCCCTGTACAACCATCTTGGCCACCTCGTAGGCGCCATAGGGATTAAAGTGCGTATTGTCTTCCAACGCCTTCGGCTGATTGTTGAACGTGTTGGCAGGATAGTGAACCAGCGAATGGCGCGAACCCTCGAAGCCCAGCGTCTCAAAGAAAGTCTTGGTCATGCCGTTCAGGTCAATCACGGGCACCTGCTCGCGCTCGGCCACACTGCGCATGGCTGCGGGGAAATCGCCGTGAGTGGGTTTCAGCGTCAGGTGGTCGCCGTTGAACGACCTCCGCGCCGTGGGCGTACAGAAGATGATGGAGGCACCCTTGCTGCGCACGCGGTCCACAAACACCTTCAGGTTATACACATAGTGATACCACGCGCCGTCGCCCGGACCGTGCTCTTTCTCGTCGTTATGGCCAAACTCGCATACCACGAAGTCGCCCTTGCCCAGCGTGGCACAAATCTGCTCCAGCCGGTTGCTGCCAATAAACGTGCGTGCCGTCAGTCCGCTCTCGGCATGATTGCTCACGGCCACGCTGTCGCCAAACCACCGCGTCACCATCTGTCCCCACGAGGCGTAGGGGTCGTAGGGCTGGTCGGTCACGGTAGAATTTCCGCAGAGATAGAGCGTGTGAACCTCGGGGGCCGGCTCTATCACGATACGGCTCACCGCCGGCGCGCTGCCCGTTATCATCAGGTCGAGCGAGTCATTCCAGGTGTTGTAGTCTTTCTCACGGTCCTTAATTTTCACCGTACCCTGCTGTTGCTGTCCGTTCTTGTCGGTGTAGGTATAGTATTTGCTGCGCTTGTTCACCACAAACTGCACCGTCTCCGTCTTGCCTTTCCTGGTCTTCACGTTCTCGGCCATCAGTCTTCTGTTCTCGGCCAGGATAGTAGTCTCGGCGGCCTTTTTCTTAGAGCCTAAAGTCACGCTCACGCGATAGTTGCCATCGGGAACCTGCACGCTGAACGCCTGTTCGCGCGTGATATTCACGTTGAAAGTCTGCGCAGAAGCTGTGGCCACGGCCATCAGCAACGCACCCAAAAAGATTTTAAATTTCATAGTTTTATTCGATTAGTCCGTGCAAAGGTAGTATAAACAAAGCGAAAAGCAAAGAAAATTGTTTTTTTTCTTTGCTTTTCCGCCTTTTCTGCTATTCTATCGCCAATGCTTTAGCATCGAAAGGTGAGAGTCATATAGCCTGCGACGCTCGGCCTCAGACTGGTTGTCGGGATTGGGCATGTGAGTGACAAGGAAGTCAAGCAAGGAATCTTTATCCTTATAAGTGAAATTGCCATCTGCGTAGCACCATTTACAATAGTCTTCGTTGAAACTACCATCCACTTCATGGCTGATCATTGTATCATCTGTCAACGGCATTCCGCAACATTGACAGTACAAAGTCTGAGGTGTACCGAGCAGTGTATTGATAGAAACACCAAACTGTTTTGACAAAGTCTTCAACTGTTCGGTATCCGGCTGTGTCTCACCATTTTCCCATCTACTTACTGCCTGACGGGTTACATGAATTAGCTCCGCAAACTGCTCTTGCGTCAGATTGTTTTTCTCTCGAATGTTTCTTATGATTTCTTTTGTCTCCATATAAAATGTTTATTATGATTTGACGGTGCAAAGATAGCGCAAAAAACAGTTCGTGTCAAGAAACACAAAGTTGCTTATTCTTAATTCATGTTAAGTTAGAATTCCTCGATTCTTTGCAAGATACAGAAAAGACTGCGCCTGAACATCAGACACAGTCTTTATTATCATGAAATGTTTATTATCTTTTCTTTCCAGTTACACCAGAAAATCCTCGGGCAGCGTGGGCATGGCGCCGTTCTGCGTGCATACGAAGGCCGACACCTTCACGGCCAGCTCATGCGCCTCGTGGATGGGCTTGCCCTTCAGGATGGCTGCACAGAAAGAACCCGTGAACGAGTCGCCGGCTCCCACCGTGTCGGCCACCTCCACCTTCGGCGTGGGCTGATAATACGACTTGTCGGCTGTGAACACATAGCTGCCGTTGGTGCCGCAGGTCAGCACCAGAATATCCAGGTTGTACTCCTTGATGAGCTGCTTGCAGCGCTTCTCCTCGTCGAGGTCGGGCAGTCCGAACATACGGCTCACCACCACCAGCTCCTCGTCGTTGATTTTCAGTATGTTGCAGCGGCGCATCGAGGCCTCTATGATTTCCTTGGTGAAGAAGCTCTGGCGCAGGTTGATGTCGAAAATCTTCACGCAGTCGGCCGGTGTGGCATCCAGGAACTTTCCGATGGTCTCACGGCTCACCACACTGCGCTGTGCCAGCGAGCCGAAGCATACGGCCTGGCAAGTCTTGGCCACCTCTTCTATCTCAGGGGTGAACGGGATGTTGTCCCATGCCACGCCCTCGCGTATGTTGTATGTAGGAATACCCTGCTCGTCGAGCGTCACCTGAACCGTTCCCGTGGGATAAGGGATGCGCGGCATCAGGTAGTTCAGCCGGTGCTCTTCCAGTGCGGCAATCGTCTCTTCGCCCAGTGCATCCTCACCCAGCGCACTCACGGCAAGGGTGTCGAAACCGAACTGTCCGGCATGATAAGCGAAGTTGGCAGGTGCGCCACCCAGTTTCTTTCCTTCGGGCAGGCAGTCCCATAGTGCCTCGCCCAGTCCTACTATTTTTCTTTCCATGATTGTTATTGTTTAACTTGTTTGATATACGTTACCAGATAAAGCACGCCAACGGCCATCACAGCCACGGCACCGGCCTGTCCCATGGCGTCGCTCATGAATCCCATGATGAGCGGGAACACCGTTCCGCCGAAGAGTCCCATGATCATCAGTCCCGACACCTCGTTCTGCTTTGCGGGCATGGCGGTCAGCGCCTGTGCAAAACACATCGAGAAGATGTTCGAGTTGCCATAGCCCACCAATGCAATGCCGGCATAGAGCAGCACCTTGGTGTTGCCGCCGAACATCAGCACCATGCTCAGGGCCATCATCACCACCGAGATAATGAAGAACACCTTCGTCTTCATCACGCGCAGGAAGAACGAACCCGTCAGACAGCCGATGGTACGGAAGATGAAATACAGACTGGTGGCAAAACCTGCCTGGTCGAGTGTCATGCCGGTGCGCTCGATGAGCAGCTTCGGGGCCGTGGTGTTGGTGCCCACGTCGATGCCCACATGGCACATGATGCCCAGGAACGACAGCAGCACTACGGGCACGCCCAGCAGACGGAAGCAGTTCACGAACTGTGTGCCGATGGCCGGCAGTTTCTCTGCAGCAGGCTCTTCGCCATGGATGGGAGTCGACCACAGCAGAAGTGTGGCAGCCACGCTGATCACGAAATAGATGGCAAACAGCACCCGCCAGTCCAGTCCGAAGGTCGGAATAAGCGCCTTGTAGCCCCATCCGGCAATGAGCGGAGCCATAAACGAGGCGATGGCCTTCACAAACTGTCCGAAGGTGAGCTGCGATGCCAGGTTCTTGCCGCCGCTCACCAGCGCCATCAGCGGGTTCAGCGAAGTCTGCATCAGCGTGTTGCCGATGCCCAGCAGCGAGAAGGCCACCAGCATGAGCGGGAAGCTGTTGCCGAACATGGGCAGCAGCAGCGAGAGAGCGGTCACGGCCAGCGAGAGCAGCACCGTGTTCTTCTTGCCGATTTTGTTCATCAGCACGCTCGTAGGCACGCTGAAGATAAGGAACCAGAAGAACACCAGCGAGGGCAGCACGTTGGCCACGCTGTCGCTGAGTCCTTGTTCAGCTTTCACATAGTTTGAAGCGGTGCCCACCAGGTCAACGAATCCCATGCAGAAGAAGCAGAGCATGAGCGAGATGAGCGCGATTTTCTTGTTTTGATTCATATTGTTTTAATTTTGGAGTTTAGGAGTCCTATCTCATACACCTTCGCTTTGCCGCCCTTCACCTTCACCGTGCTGTAAGGCTCCGAGGGGAACACCAGGTTGGTCATCACCATCTTGCCCTCGCTGTCGAAGGCCTCTATGCTGCAGTTGTCGATGAAGATGCGCAGCTGCCGGATGGTGCCGAACGTCGGGGCCACCGTCTCTATGGGGAAGGCATCGCTGAACTGCGTGGCACCGCTCTGCTTGCGGTCCATGGCAAAGGTGCGGTTGGCCTCGTCGTAGCGCATCGTCACCTTCTCGCCCTTCGCATTCTGCAGCACCACCTCGGCCGAGCCCTTCATGTCAACCACCACCTCGCAGGCGTTCGTCAGCTTCTTCAGCTGCTTGCCGCGCAGGGCGTTAATCTCCTTCGAGGGCACCGAGGCCAGCATCGTCTCGTCGCCCGACTTGAACAGCTTCAGGTCGCGCGGAATGCTGTTCGCACTCCTGTATTGCAGGGTGGGAACCACGCCCGCATACTGCCAGTTGCTCATCCATGCCAGCGCCACGTGCCTGCCCTCGGGGGCGTTGTGGAAAGTCACCGTGGCATAGTGGTCCTTGCCGTAGTCCATCCACTTCGTCGTCGATGGCTTCGAGTTGCACACAAACTGGTGACCGTCGAACTTGCCCGTGAAATACTGCGTGGCACTTCCGCCGAACGGACCGCCCGGGTTGATGTTCAGCAGCAGCACCCACTCCTTGTTCTTGTCGCCCAGCTCAATCAGGTCGGGGCACTCCCACACACCGTCGTGGTTGCCGTATTCATGTCCGAACGAACTCTCGTAGGTCCATTCCTTCAGGTTCTTCGACGAATAGAACTGCACCTCCTGACCCACGGCCAGCACCACAATCCAGCGCCCTGTGCCCTCGTGCCAGAACACCTTCGGGTCGCGGAAGTCGGGCACGTCGAGCGTCAGCACCGGGTTGCCGGCATACTTCGTGAACGTGCGTCCGCCATCCGTGCTGTAGGCAATGCTCTGCGTCTGGTGGCGCCCTGCCGAAGTGTACATCGCAATGATGGCACCCGCACCGAAGCCCGCCGTGTTGTCCTTGTCAACCACCGCGCTGCCGCTGAAGATACTGCCCAGCGCATCCGGCTCAATGGCATCCGGCAGCTGCTGCCAGTGCACCAGGTCGCTCGACACGCTGTGGCCCCACGTCATGTTCTCCCATTGCGAACCGTAGGGGTTCAGCTGGAAGTACAGGTGCCACTGGCCGTCCTTATAGAACATGCCGTTCGGATCGTTCATCCATCCGTATTTCGGTGTGTGGTGATATGCCGGACGGAATCGCTCGCGGTTCTCCGTGTCGAAAGTCGCCGACAGCTTCATCTCCTTCCAGCAGGTGAAGTTCTTCACCGAGCCCGTCTTGTGGCGGTCGGCCGGGAACACAATGTCGAGCAGGAACTTCTCGTTTCCCTTGTTCTCAAAACTGAGCGGAACGAAGTAGTCCACCTTGTCAACGGCCAGCTTCACGTTGAAGCTCTTCACCACATGGTTGTCGCACACCACGTCCACGTGCGCGTTCTCCTCTTTCTCCTCTACGGGCAGCAGCAAGTATCCGCTCCCCGGCTGCACCCTCAGCATGGTGTGCGTGTCGCTCAGGTGTTCCGGTGCGGCAATCTGTGCCTGTGCGCTGGTGCCTGCCACCATCAAGGCAGCTGCGGCAACAAGAAATTTCAGGTTTCTGTTCATTTTGTTAGTCATGTTTGATTTATTTCCGCTGGCAAAGATAGTCGTAATCCCGTTTCACGGCTAAAACAAATGTTTCAGAAAGTCACAAAAATGTTTCAGCGAAACAAAATTGGCATAAAATCCACCTTTCCGTCCACCCATGTAACACAACAAAAGGCCATCCCTCACGGGGCAGCCTTTCATTAAACGTCATCCGAAATACGAATATTTTAGTCTACATTTACACTAACTAACTAAAAGCAATTAACCTAAATACTATAATATATAACCAAAACGAATTTCCTTTTTCATTTCAGCCGGCCTGGCAACATCGTGTGCCCACCAACTGATTTCCGGGTGCAAAGATAGGGCATAATTACGAAATAGAATGTAACAAATGTTTCTAAAACCATGTAATTTTGTATCAAAACACCGAAAAGTTACAAAAAAACGACTAATTTGTACCTTTTGCAGATGCCGGGCGCAGCCCATCAATGAGCTTTCAAAAAGGGGTGAACGAAATGAAGTGCCCCCGAGAAGTTGGACGTTAAACACGTTAATTATTCCCTAAGGTATTGAGTTCGGTATTGTACCGGGCTCATTCCTTTTAACTTCATTTTTATTCTTTTATTGTTATACCAATCAATATATTCCTTCAAGTCCTTCTTAAACAGCTCCATGGACTTATAATCGTTAGCATAGAGCAGTTCCGACTTCATTAGCCCGAAGAAGTTTTCCATGACAGCGTTGTCCAGGCAGTTTCCCTTACGTGACATGCTTTGCTTGATTCCATGCTTCTCCAAGGCATCCTGATAGCTTCTGTGCTGGTACTGCCATCCCTGGTCGGAGTGTAGTATTGTGTCCCAGCCCTCAGGTAATTTGTCCGTAATGGCAAAGACCTTATCCAGCATCTTGTCTATCTGCGAGAGGTCGGCCCTGTCAGATATGTCGTAGCCCAGCACTTCGCCGTTGAAAAGGTCCAGCACGGGCGAGAGGAAACTCTTCTTGCCGCCTATGGCAATCTGCGATACGTCTGTGACAAGCTTCTGGCAAGGCCTGTCCGCCCTGAAGTCCCTGTCCAGGATGTTAGGGGCAATCTTGCCTATCGTGCCTTTGTACGAGCGGTACCGCTTCTTACGTATCAGGCACCTCAGCCCCAGCTCCTTCATCAGCCTCTCCACCGTCTTGTGATTGATGGCTATGCCTTCGTTACGGAGCTGCATGGTGACGCGGCGATAGCCATAGCGGCCTTTGCTCTCATGGAATATCTCACATATACGCTTCTTCTCCGCCTCATACCTGTCTGGCCTTTCGAGGGCTTTCAGGTGGTAATAGAATGTAGAGCGGGCCATCCCCATGATCTCTAACAGCAAGTCGAGACAATATCGTGGCCTTAATGTCTGGATGGCCTGTGTCCAGAACCGCGCTGCCTGGACTCCTCTTCTTCCATTAAGGCCTTCACTTTTTTTAGCAGGGCATTCTCAGCCTCAAGCCACTGTACACGCGCCTGAAGCTTCTCTAATTCCGTCTGCGGCTCTTTCTTCCTTGGTCGTCCCATATCTTTCATCGGTTGTCCGCGAGAGCCATGACATAACAGCTCCTCATAGCCGCCATGCTTGTACAGCTGTACCCAGCGGCATACGCAGGAATAACTGACGTCATACTCTACGCAAATCCGCCACAAAGGTAAGCAATCTTTTTCATATTCCTCTATTACGGACCGCTTTAATGTGTTTGTAATACGCCTTTCCTTGTATTTCTCCAGACCATCCATGCCATATTTCTCATATCTGCCAAAAAGAATATGAAGATAATGGTCACGGACATGGTACCGGTTCATTAACTCAGACATGCTTGCTCCTAATTCATACAAGCGGATGATTTCTTTCTTTTCTTCTAAACTGTGATGTATATACATAATGACCCCAGAAGTATTTTGTCTAACTTCTTGGGGTCACTTCACAAATGACAC